>OMKS01000101.1_pt1 | contig 72339 bp, 58 predicted proteins | sample 1674721 | NCBI WGS metagenome assembly OMKS01 (sample SAMN06264996, study PRJEB25208) | sediment metagenome | isolation source: hot spring sediment | place: USA: California | collected 2014-09-02 | reverse complement strand
AGTGACCATGAAGGCGGTGTCGGGACGACTCACAAGCGTCCACCCGCTTTCGAAATCGGGGATCAGGCTCCGGGCCAGGTCTTCGGCGCGTTTCCAATATTCCGGTTCGGCCGCCGGAGGATGACGGGCCGGCGGCCGGTTTTCGGTTCCCGCGGGTTTCTCCCGGTAATCGAACGAGAGAGGGCGTCCAGTCATGTCCATTCTTAACAGGTATGTTCCGGCATCCCACGGCTCCGGATTCTCCCCGGCCTCTCCGCCGATCGTCACCTCCATGTCCGCCGTATCTTTTTTCGGACCGCGCCACGCGATCTGCCAGTAAAACGCCGGGATCGAATCGGTCATCAGGCGGTTGGCCGCGCGTGTGCCGAAACGGCGCTGGAGATACCGGATCTGATTCCCGTCCTGCCTGAGTTCGACAAGGGGGCGTTCCCCGGGATGTTCGACCCCCAGGGTCTGAAGAAAGGCCTCGCCGCGCAGGACCAGCTCTTCCCTGCCGGGGACCGGTTTGATGGCCGCTTCGGGAGACAGGACGGGGTAGAGTGCCGCGAACGCCGAAAGGCCGGCGATCGCACCGATCAGGATGAACCAGTCGTTTCGTCTGAGACGGAGAGTCATACGATGACACCTTCCCTGTGTTGTTCCTTCAAAATGCCGGCACGGCCGGCTGTGTGCCGACGGTATGCATTACGTAAAGCGCGGCGAGAGGTTCCGCGCCGGCAAGGGATTACCGGTCCGGCAGCGCCAGATCAAACCCCTCACGGACCCAGCCCGACCGGACCGCAAGCGTGTCGGGGTGGACGACAAACCGTTCGGCCGGGACATAGGGCCAGGGGCTTCCGTGTGAATAGCGGCCGTCGCCGTCCTCGTCGCGGAAGGCCTCGAGACGGTATCTTCCCGGGAAGAGACGGGCGATTTCGAACGGCCCCGGGCCGTCCAGGCGCAGCGTGCGTTTCGCCTCCGGAACGGACGTCGGAAATACGGAGACATATACTGCTCCCCGGGCCAGTGAATCGGGATCCGAGACCGTTCCCGCGAGCGCCCCAAGCGTGTCTACATTCAGCGTCCGAAATCCCCAACCCGTATCCGGGAGCGCGTTGCCCGCGCGGTCGAAAACGGAGTCCGGTTTGATTTGGACCGTATAGGACGCAAAACTCATCAGGGGACGCTGCGGCCGGAACACCCATTCCGGGGGGCTGATCCATGCCGGCGTCCCGGCGACCGGATGCCCCGCGGAGTCGGCAAGCACGACACCCTCGGTCGAAACCGTATCCATCGGTTCGTCGAACAACAGACGGATCGTGCTTTCGGTGGGGATGTCCCGGGATTCGGGTTCCGGGAAAACCCGGACCAGGCGGGGGGCGGTCGTGTCCGGGTCGATCCGCGCCGTGAATTCCGTCCGGGAAAATTCCCTTTCCATCCGGTTGTCCGAAAGGTCCCTCACCCGGTCTACCGAGACGCGGTATGCTTCGCCGTCCGCGAGCGGTGCGGTGATCGCGAAGACGCGGCGTTCGGATTCCGGATCCGGATAGGCCGTTTCCACGCGGACCGGAGTCAGAGAGTCCGAAACGGAAATGAGACGGATCCAGTCGGTCCGGACCGAGTCGAAGCGCACCGGTTCGCTGAACTGGAGGACGATCCGACGCGGGTCCACGGCACCGGCCCGAACGAGCCGGGGGGGGATCGTATCCTCCACCATCGTCCTGAAAACGAATCCGTCTTCCCTGAATCCGTTTTCCGGCCGGAGCCACGCATCCCGGAAAGTCATCCCGATTTCATCTTCCATCGGCTGGTATAGGCGGTCCGAGATCCGGTCGCGGACGGCGAACAGGCGGTACCGGCCGGGCGCGAGATGGGTAAACCGGAACCGTCCCGCGTCGTCACACTGCACGATATAACCGGGTGAATTCCGTCCGGGACGGACCTTGGACGAATCGCCGATCAGATAGGCCCAGACGTCCAGCCCGAGGGCCTTTCCGTCCGTATACACCCGGCCGTCGATCTCTCCCGTGTCCAGGACCGGGCCGGTCGAGAAGGCGAGGGTGAAGGATTTCTTCAGGGCATTGCCCCTCAGATCCTGGATCGCGGTGCCGAGTGTAATGACATAGGTCCGGTCCGAAAGCAGCGGTCCGGGGAACCGGATTTGGACGTTACGGCCACTGATTTTCATCTTCACGTCGTCACCGGGATAGGGCGAGATGAATACGGCGTCCGCCGCATCCCGGGCCTGAATCCGCTCGTCGAACCGGATTTGCACGGTGACGTTCCGGCCCACCCCGAGGGCGCCCTGGGCCGGGAATGTCTCAACAACCTCAGGCGGGAATTTATCCACCGGCCCGCCCGGCGGGAAGCCCTGCTTGGCACAGGCGATCCATGCGAGTGAGAAAAAAAACAAGATTCGGGTGATGTCTTTCATCAAAGGAGTTCCGTTCCGGTTGGTCCGGGATGAGTCGGTCGGCAGTAGGCAGTTGGCAAGGGCCCGGTTGTACGGAAAAGCATGGTTGGCCTCATTTGTCAAGCGGTTTGAGACAGGTCACAATCCAAAACAAATATAGGACGGTTTTGCCTGAACGTCAAGCCTTTTGTCCCGCCCGCGCCCGCAGATGATGCCGCGGTCACGCCGGGCGCTCATCCCAACCCTCCACCGGTATGCGGCTGCTTTGTCGCCTCCTGCGCCATGGATCGGTCCATCGGGACGATCCATTCGAAATATAAACATTTTGTTGCAAAAACGCGCCGAAAAAGTTATCTTTTACCATCACAGACGAGAGAGGTTTTCTCTTCCAGAGGTATTCCCATAAATCCCTATCGTCGGAGGTACCATGAAACAGGCGTTACGATGGAAACATCTGATTCTTCCGCTGGTGTTTGCGCTTGCGGCCGGAGCGCAAAACCCCGGAGATCCCATTCCCGGCATCGGCGGGGCGGGGTCCACCGCGATCAATTTCTTTGCGTTGCTTCAGGAAGCCGGGGTCACGATCGAGACACCCGCCCGGATCACGGCCACAGATGTCCTGGTTGTCGATACCCCGGATACCGGACTCGAGGAGTTTTCCGGCCGGACGGGCATCCTGATTCTGTCCCTGCAGACGGGGGACTGGCGGAATGCACAGGCCGCGCTCGTCGCCCTTGACCTGGAACAGAACCGACTCGTCACCGCGTTCGGCGACAACGGCGTCGCGCCGGTGGTCTTCAATGAAGGTGCCAATTTCGTGGAGGACCTGTTCGTCCAGCCCGACGGCAAAATCGTTGCCGGCGGATACGTTTCATCGGCGACCGAAACGCAGATCGCAGTCGCCCGTTTCCTCGCCAACGGCCACCCGGATCCATCGTTCGGAGTCGGCGGTTATGCCGTGTATTCCGTGTTTGAAGACGATGACCCCGAAGGTGCCCTGCATTCAGTTGTCAACAAGGGCGCGCCAGTGTATTCCACGTTTGGCGGCCATCACGCCGAAGCCTCCCAATACTCGGTTTGTAACAAGGTCACACCCATATATGACGACTTCGGTCGCATTCTGGAATATATCGCCTCCGGACAGATCAGCGGCGAACCTCCCGCCGGACGGGCCCTGGTATTCCTGGACGCCAGCGGTAATTTTATCCGGCGCAGCGTCCTCGACCTGACCGGAGAGAACCCGGTTACCATACCGACCAAAAACGGCGCGATCGTGCAGGAACCGTGGGGCGATTACACCGGTGTGGCGCAGATGGCCGGCGGGTTTATGGGGCTCAGTTCAAGCCATGAGGGCTCGACCCTCGAACGGTTCTCCTACTCCCTCGACAACAGCGCTATCGCAATCATGAACCGGCAGCCGTTCAATCCCGACCCCGAGAATTTCCCAGACAACCTCGTCTATGTTCAGGGCATGGCCTTCGATCGGGTGGCGCTGTTGCTCTGGACGACCGGCTTTTTCATGCCCGACTGGCAGAATCCCGAATATGACACAGAGGTGCCTTACATCGCACGGACCGAGGTCGGCCCATGCGGAGCCGATATCGGCCGGCGGCTCCTCAATTTTCCGACCCCCGTTTCCGGACATCAGAATCTCATGTTCAGCGATGTGATTCATGCGCCGATGGCCATGGCGCCGATGAACAAACACGGCGTTCTGGACAAGGCCTGGCAGCGCCCGCCCACCGCAGAAGATCATCCGTCTCCCCGGACATCCGGGGGGGGCGAGGAGCGGTTTTACGTCATCGGGGGCGGGGACCGGGCAGAGGAAGACGATCATGACGTCCTCATCATGCGCTATCTGCCGGACGGATCGGTCGACGAGGAGTTCGGAGAAGGCGGACTCGCCGTCCTCGATTTCGGTCCCAATGAATGGTGGGTCGCGTCCGCATTCACATCCGCGAGAGACCTTCTGGTCTGCGTGAGCACCGGGGATTCGACCTATCTGACCGTGCTCAGGGGGTCAACGGCAACCTATGCCGTCACCGGCACGATCAGGGACGGTGCCGGCAATCCGCTGGATAATGTAAACGTCTCTTTTTCCGACGGCACATCCGTCCTGACCGGCGTGGATGGAACGTATCTCAAGATCGTCCGTCACGGAGACGGCCTGACGGTCATCCCGACCAAAGACGGTTATACGTTTGATCCGGTTTCGATCGAACTGGCCGACATCACGTCCGATATCCCGGATCAGGACTTCGAGGGTGCCGGCGACACGGGTGTCGGCGCTTCAGGCATCCTGGCCGGGGAATTTACGCTGCATCCGGTCTACCCGAATCCCTTCAATGCCGGGGCGACCGTTTCATTCCATGTTCCCCGGCAGGAGAAGGTCAGGCTCTCGGTCATCGATATAAAAGGAAGGGAGGTCGAGACCCTGCTGTCCGGCCCCGCCGCCGCGGGAGAACATCGTCTCGTCTGGGATGGTTCGGGCCTGGCGAGCGGAACGTACTTCATCCGCCTCGAGACGCCCTCCCTCGTCCGGACGCAGAAGGCGGTGCTGCTGCAATGATTCCGCGCCCGCCGCATCGCCCCCCCGCGTTTTTTTAATATTCAGGCCGTCCCGGTACGGGGCGGCCTTTTTTATATAACGGGCCGAGATGGTTTTATGTTGATGGGCGATGGATTCAAGATTCAAAAGAGTCGGCGGTTGGCAATGGGCAATAATAGGCAATGGTCCGGGGTTCTTGGCATTAAGCCCGGTTGAACTTGTAACTCTGAACGCGTGGTTGTCGGGTGGTATACGGGATACGGATATCCTCTCCCTTAATCTGGAGAGGAATGGATAAGGATTCCCTGGTTTTTGTCCTGTTGGTCAAAGTGAGGAAAGAATATGGCCATCACGCTCCATGAAGTCACAAGCCGGAGGGACCTGAAACGGTTCGTCCGTTTTCCGTACGGCCTGTATCGTAACGATCCTTTCTGGGTGCCGCCCCTTCGGGCCGACGAACTGAACACCCTGCGGAAGGACAGGAATCCCGCCTTCGAATACTGCGAGGCGTGGTACTGGATCGCATACCACGGAAAGCGGCCCGTCGGCCGGATCGCGGCGATACTCAACCGCAAGGCGAATGAAAAATGGCGGAAAAAAGAGCTCCGTTTCGGCTGGTTCGATTTCATCGACGATCCGGATGTGTCCCGGGCGCTCCTCCGGACCGTCGAGAACAAGGCGCGTGCACTCGGTCTCGATGCGGTGCACGGCCCGCTCGGCTTTACGGACATGGATTATGAGGGCATGCTTATCGAGGGGTTCGATGAGCTCGGCACGCTCGCGACGATCTACAATTACCCCTATTATCCCGTGCATCTGAAAAAAAACGGTTACGCCAAGGACATCGACTGGATGGAGTACGAGGTGAAAGTCCCGGACAGCATTCCCGAGAAGGTCGACCGCATCGCCCGGATCGTCGAGAAGAAGCTGGCCCTCACGTTGCTTCGCGTGAAGAATGCGAAGGGACTGCTGCCCTACGCCCGCGGGATCTTCGAGATTCTGGACGAGACCTACGCCCACCTGTACGGCACCGTCCCGCTGACGACAAGGCAGGTAGACAACTACATTAAACAGTATTTCGGATTCGTCCGGCCTGAATTCGTCCCCGTCGTGCTCGACCGCAACGGCCGGATGGCGGCGTTCGGCATCACCATGCCGTCATTCAGCCGGGCGCTCCAGAAGAACCGGGGCAGGCTCTGGCCTTTCGGATTCCTTTCGATGCTACAGGCGTTCCGGAGAAACGACCGTGCCGATCTCTACCTCGTCGGGGTCCGCCCCGATTTGCAGGGCAAGGGCGTCAACGCCATGCTGATCGCCGAGATGAACCGTGTGTTCATCCAAAAGGGCATACGGCTGGTGGAGACGAATCCCGAACTCGAGACCAACCTGCGTGTCCAGTCCCAGTGGGAGTATTATGAGCGGCGTCAGCACAAGCGGCGCCGGGTGTTCATCAAACGCATCGGACCGGACGGTCCATAGCGCGGGTTGCGCCGTCTTCCGCCCTGTCCGGGGAGCCTTGCCGCCGTTCCGGCCGCCCTTTCATCCGATCAAACACCCGGGGAGGGGCCGGCCGCTTCCTGTCCGTTCGGTTTACAGGACAAGCCTGCAGGGAACATTTCTCCGATGCACGGGTTGAAAAAATGGTTGTTCATTTCAAGACGGCATTACTCAATACAGATGTGGAGGGTATGACCATGAAACAGTCTCTTTTTTCCGGATTCGTCACCATACTCGTCACGGCCTCGCTGTGTGCGATGCCCCTGGCCGCCGGCGGTCACGAGGCGGCGGAAAAAGAAAAGACGGCAGAAGCCCGGGGCGACAAGGGGGGAAAACCCTGGGTGCTCGATATCGAAGAAGCCACGGTGGAAAATGACCATGATCGTGTGGTCCGCTGGACCGGCCGGTACTTGCAGCTGGTGCTCATGTCCCTGAAACCCGGCGAAATCATCGATCTGGAACTGCATGAGGGACACGATCAGTTTATCCGGATCGAGGAGGGCGAGGCGCGGATCAAAATGGGTAAAACCCGCGATGCGTTGACTTTTGACAAGCAGGTCTCCGCGGACTGGTCGATCCTCATCCCCGCGGGATACTGGCATCAGGTGATCAACACCGGGGAAACCGAGCTGAAACTCTACACCCTGTACGGTCCGCCCGAGCATCCGGCCGGGACGGTGCACAAAACCTACGGAGAAGCCGAGGAGCATGTGCATTAGATCCGCGGCGGGCGGAGGCCGGTTTCTCCACAATATAGGTATAGAACGTCCGAAGAGGCGGGATTCACATCCCGCCTCTTTTAAAAATTCTATCGGGTTAATTTTTTAGAAACAAGTGTCGGGGCGGTGAGATTTGAACTCACGACCCCCTGCTCCCAAAGCAGGTGCGCTGACCGGACTGCGCTACGCCCCGGACTTATAAACTCAACACAGAAAGGTTCTCTGATTCACAATGATAACTTCCTCTCCTTAATTTTCTTAAAAATTCCACACCTTCACCGCCCCCGACAATTCCGGATAGCCTCGGACATCCTGCGGAACGCCTCGCCCCGGTGGCTGACCGCATGCTTTTCCGCGCCGGTCATTTCCGCGAATGTCTTTCCGGTTTCGGGAAGGTAAAAGAGCGGGTCGTATCCGAATCCCGACAATCCCTGCGGTTTGGACAGGATCAGCCCCTCGCAAGTCCCTTCGACCCAGTGTTCACACCCGTCCTCGACCAGGGCCACGACACACCGGAAACGCGCCGTCCTTTCCGCCTCGGGAACGCCTTCCATTAAACGGAGGAGTTTCGCGTTGTTTTCCGCATAAGAGGCGTTCTTACCCGCAAACCGGCTGGAGTGTACCCCTGGTTTCCCGTTCAGTCGATCGACCTCCAGCCCCGAATCATCGGCGACGGAAGGCAGTCTCGTCCGATCGAAGGCGGCCCGGGCCTTGATCAACGCGTTGTCCAGAAACGTCTCTCCGGTTTCCGGCACGGGAACCGCGTCCGGAAAGGCATTCAGAGAAATCAGCTCCCAGCCCACGTCCTGCCAAATAGACCGGATTTCTTTGAGTTTATCCGGATTGAAAGTGGCGAGTACAAACCGTTTCGTGTCTGTCATACGATGAATGCGCCGATGAACGCAAACCGATTATCCGGTGATTTTCTCGGTGTTGCACTTGCAGATTCCGACAAACTGCTTCCTGAAACGCCAGGCCTCTGTTTTCTCGGATTTCTCGGAACGGATCAGCTTGACCATGACGAACGACTCTCCGCATTCAGGGCAATGGGTCGTATAATCATGCGTGGCTTTTTGTAATTTATCGGCGAATGTTTTCGTTTTGGCCATCTTTTTCCTCCGGTGATTGTTTATGGCATGACATTGCCGCCCCCTTTGCCGCGGCACATCGTCATGTTGACCTGTTCCAAAATGACTTCGAGATATCGGGAAAGCTGTATTAGCACTTCTTTCCCCTTGTCTCCATACTGATCGGGCTGCCTGCTCTCCAGGCTTAAACATCCCCAGGCGGTTTCGCCGCGCCCGAGGGGGATGCCCAGAAAAGACCGGAATCCGTGCCGCGTGTCTTCTCCCTGAAAATACCGGGGACGGGCGTAATTACCCTTCGCCATGTCGGGTATCAGGATCGGCGCATTCCGTTTGAGGACCCATCCGTTGAGCCCCTCGTCAAAGGGATAGCGTGTGCCCCGGTCCAGCGCGTCGACCTGACCGAAAACCTGATGAATCACCCCTTCTTCTCCCTCCCGAACGCTCAGCGTCACCCGGTCGAGCGGGAAAATCTTGCGGATCTGCTCGACGAATGCGAACAGCGCCTGTTCTTCGTCCTTCACGCCGCGCAGTACGGTTTCGATCTCGCGGTGGATGACGAAGATCTGCTGATCGGTTTCCCAGCGCAGGCCCCGGTGATAGACAGACATCACCTCGGTCAGAATTCCGGCGCAGCGCATCATAAATTCGGCATCTTCCTCGCCGAAACTGTCGGGTGCGTTGCTTCCGATCGCCAGGACCCCGAGCAGGCCGTTCTCCCAGAGGAGCGGCACACCGAGAAAGGACTGGATGCATGTCTCGGCGAATCCATCCATCACTGTGCCGGGCGACAAATCGCCCCCCAGCACGGCTTTACGTTCACCGGCCACCTGGTTAACCAAGCCGCCTTCGCGGAGGGCTTTTCTGGAGATCATCTCACCGTCCGGGTCCAGTCCCGCCTCGAGGACCAACCCACCTGTGCTTTTCAGGTACAATCCCGCACAGGAGGCTACGACGGCGCTTCGGACGACATCGAGATACCGGGTATTAAATCTCCTGAAGGCGGGGCCGAATCCATCCCAGGATGTTTTCTCCGGGCTTTTTGTCTCGAAAAGGGAACCGTTGTCATCAGGACAATCCCGTGTGTTTCCGCGTCCCGCGACGGACAACGGCAAACCGTTCCTGCGCTGCAAGAAAACGATGCCCGCCACCGCGATGACAAAAAGCAGTCCTTTGATCAGTATCCCGAACCACCGGCCTCCGGGAGCATGCATGAGAAAACCCATGGCGATGGCCGGTATGACAACCAGCATCACCCATGCGGACCGGCCGTCTCTTGGCGGTGAAATCAAGCGGTCTCCTTCTGGCCTCTGGATAAAAGGCTATATAATTTAACAAAAATGCTCAGGATGTCAACGGAAAAAAATTGAGCAAAGGATCATGGCGTTGTTTGAAACGGATGACGCCCGGATGATTTAAGAAAAAAGCTTCCTTTCGGGCGGAAGCTTTTTAACATCTCATGGGCTCAAAACCTGTAATTTTCAGTTTTATTACTCAAACAAGGCAGCACTGGACCCCTGTATGCCTCTTGCCGCTATTGGGTTGCCGGTCCAAAAAATTAAAGAAACATAACGGCCGAGGAAAACTCCCCGGGCGGGATTCAATAGCTCACGGTCCGTATCCGCGAACGCACCTCCTCGAGATTGTCCTGAGCCTTCGAGGAATCGGTCTGGGAGGCCAGTATCCTTTCTCCGCGGCCGGTATCCCGCAGGACGTCCGGTGTATCGGGTGTTTCAGAGGCCGCCAGATGCGGTTCATTCACTTCTGATCCGTCCTGGATCGGAGAGGCCGCGGGTTCGCCTGCCAGTTGATCTGCCGGAGAAACACTGGCTTGGTCGAGCAGGAGGATACTGGAAGCCAGAAATAAAACGCCGAGTCCCACCGCGGGGACCCATCGTCTGCGGGCGAGAGATAATCGCCCGGCATCCCGGAATTCGCAGGCTTCCTGACGCAGGCGGCTTCGCAATTTAAGAATAAAGTCGTCCGACGTCTGAACCGGCTGCATATGGACGAGCCGGTTCCTGAGCCCCCGGATTTGTTTGACCGATGCGCTGCAACAGGGACAGATTTCCAGATGTGCCTGGATTTCCTTCCTGTCTTTTCCTTCATCCAATTCTCCCTCTGCAAAATCGTAGATCAGATGCCTTAACCTGTGACAAGGGGTCATGGACATTCCTCCAACTCTCTTATTTGTCCAGCAGATGATGCAATTTTTTCTGAAGCCGCGATCTGCCCCTGTTGACACGTGACTTCACGGTCCCGATGGGTATATCCAGAATCTCCCCGATTTCCTCGTATGAGAATTCCTGAACATCACGCAAAATGACCACTTCCTTGAACTTCGTCGGCAGTGTTTCGATGGCTTTTCGGATGATCGACTCTTTCATGCCGCCATCGACGATTCCCTCGGGAGTGGCATCCCCAGAGGGCAGGTCATAATCCCGGTTGTCAAACCCCATCTGGCTGATGGAGAAAAGGCGCCTTCTGCGCCGCCGTCTCAGTTCCGTCTTTGCCAGATTGCTCGCGATCGTGTAGATCCATGTCGAAAATTTGGCGATGTTGCGATACAGATGCTTGTTCCGGTAAACCCTGAGAAAGGTTTCTTGTACGACATCTTCGGCATCGACACGATCACCTAGAAAATGATATACAAAATTGATCAGCGGTTCTTTGTAGCGGCGCACGATTTGTTCGAAAGCGTAGAGGTCGCCCCCCTGGAAACGGAGGATCAATTCTTCATCGCTCGTTTGATTTGCACCGCCAGGCCGCCCACCGTCGTGTTTCGTTTTATCTAACAACCGTTTCTCCTCAAAAGTTCCGTCACGAAGGGACAAAAAAACGCCTTCCCGTGCCCCCGCAGACGAGGTCGTAAATCACCAGGGTCATGGTCACGCGGGGGTCGAGTCGTCCCGTCTTGACGGCATGGTCGGCCATCATCAATGTTTTCAGGGCGCACTCCAGATTTTCGGCCGAATACCCGCCCGCCTGAGCGGCGAAGAGGGTTCCGAAATAGGGCTTGAGCGCCAGATCGCGGGTAACGCGTTCGACGGCGAGACCGCGATCGAGCCGGATCCGGATCTGGAGCAGTTGTGTCATCCTGCGGCACAGATCACCAATCATGCCGGCCGGAGATTGTCTCGCCTCCAGAAGGTGGTCGAGAATCCGGATCGCGGCAGGAAGATCCTTTCGACCCACGGCATCGGTCAGTTCCCAGACAGTGTGCTGACGGGAGATCCCCGCGACCGCCGATATCTCGTCCCGGGTGATGGTTTGGACTTCCGGGGCGAAGGTCAGCACTTTTTCGATTTCATGATGGAGGCCCCAGAGAGACATGCCGACCTGCTGCACCAGAAACAGGGCGGCATCATCCGTGATCTTTTTGTCCCGGCCCCGAAACTGTCGTTTCACCCATTGGACGGCCTGATTCTCATAAAGAGGCCTGCTTTCGAATTCCCGGGACATCCGGATGAGTTCCTGATAAAATTTCTGCCGGGTCTCCACTTTACCGGCGGTCAGGACCAGGCAGGTCGATGGCGAAGGATTGGCGGCATACTGCAGCAGGATCTTCCGGTCGGATGTCGCGAGTTTTTGGATCTGCCTGACGAAAACGAACCGTTTTTCCGCCATCAGCGGGAATGCGGATGCCCGGTCCGCGATCGTCTTGCCGTCCGTTTCTTCCCCCGTCAGGATATCCAGATTGAAGTCGCGCGTGGCCGGATCGATGCACGTCTCCACCATCAGACGGATGAGATGGTCGATCGGATACGGCTCGTCCCCGTGAAAAAAGTAAACCGGCGCCTGCCGTCCCGCACGGATTTCACCGGCGATTGTCTGATAGTCCAAAGCGTTTCCCGACGTTTCTTTCCGTCAATCATTGAAAAATAATCAGCGCCGCGACGGCCAGCCCGAAGGTGTAGATCGAGAAGGCCCAGAAATTTCCTTTCCGTATCAAGAGTGTCAGTATCCTGAGAAACAGGTAACTGAATCCGGCCGATACAAAGAAAGCGATGAACAGCCAAAATCCCTCTGCGAGCAGATAAGACCGGAAATCCATCTCAAGGATCTCGAAGACCATCGCGCCGAGGATGGCCGGGATGGCCAGGAAAAAGGAATAATAGGCGGCTTCTTCCCGACGGATGTTGAGCAGAAGCAGGATGCCGATGGTCGCGCCTGAACGTGAAACGCCCGGCATAATAGCCATGCCCTGAAACAATCCGACAAGGAGCGGAAGCAACCAGCCCGCCGCCGATACGGAACGGGGCGTCCGTCCCCGCAGCAGCAGGGTGGACAGGAGGATCAGCGTGGTCGCGGTATAGGTATAGGGCAGTACCCGGGCGGTTGCATAACCGGAGGCAATGGGGCCCTTGAAGCACAGATAAAACAAAAAGGTCGTGAGGGTCGAGATCAGGGCGAATATCAGGAATCGGGTGTGAGGCTTCTCCGCCTGTCCTGTTTTCATCTCTGCGAAACAGGAGGTGAGGGTCTTCGCGATTTCCCGCCTGAAATAGAAGAGGATGGCCATGAGGCTTCCGACATGGAGGATGACGTCGAAAACGATCGGGATGTCCTCCAGCCCAAAAAGCCCCTTGAGGAACAGCAGGTGGCCGGAGGACGAGATGGGAAGAAATTCGGTCGCCGCCTGAACGACGGCAAGCAACAGCATGTGAATGGACGTCACCATGAACTCCAGTCGATATCCGTGTTTCCGATCGGGGACAAAACAGCCCGGAAACCCGGGCCGCCGGTTCAAGGACAAACAAATTGTGCCGGAAACCGTCCCACATTTATATCCATGATCCGGTTTTAATATAGAGGATTCAACACATTGAAGCAAGCGGAAAGTATGAAGAAAAAGCCCCGGACAAGAGTCCGGGGCTTTGAAATGCATCGCCGATGCCGGGATTATTTCAAGGAATAGATGGCCCCGACAAGGATGCTCAACACATCGAGGTCTCCCAGCGTGTAGCGTAATTCGGCGAATCCGTCCAGCTGCGGGGAAAGCCGGTATTTTGTGCCGCCGCAGAGATGGATGACGATATCGCTGTCGGAATCGGACTCGGATGCTTTACTTCCCGTCCAGGGATCCGTATATTCCACCTTCGATTTGCCTATCGCCAAACCAAGCCCGGCACCTGCGTAAGGACGCAGCTGTTCCTTGCTCTCTGCGAACAGATACTTGCCCAGGGCCGAGATGGTAAAGCTGCTGAATTTGACATCGGATCCGAATCCGAAATCATAGCTCTTTCCCCAGTAGAAAATATCGGCCTCGAAAGCGATCTTCGGGGTAATGGTGCCGAGATCGGCCACGACGCCGAACCCGATCGTGGACTCGATGCCCCCTTCGGGATCCACGTATCCGATCTTGCCGCCCACGCCGTTCAGGCCGATTTGAGTCTGGGCAAACAGTGAAACGGAAAGCAGTACCGCGATAACGATGGTCAGGGGTTTCATAACCTTCATGACTTCCTCCTTACATGAGAAAATGGGTGTTGGACGACTGAACTTGTACGGATCGATTTGTTTTCTGTGACGAAATCCTCCTCCTTTCCGGTTACATTATTCATTGCCGTTTTTATTTTGAATGGCAAGAACCGCCAGCATCCGTCCCGCGTCGCCGCCCCGGGCGCGGTGGGAAAAAAACCATTGCGGTTGGCATTTCGTGCACAGCCGGGCCGTACTGATGCGTTCCGGCCTCGCGCCGGATTGAATCATCATGTCCACATTGTACCGCCAGAGATCCAGCCTGTTCCCTGAAACATAACCGGGTTCGAACCGTCCCGCGACATCCGGGCCCACCTCGTAACAGCACGGTCCGATGGAGGGACCCAGGAAAATGTCCAGCGTCTCGGGACGCGACCCGAACGCTTCCTGCATCGCCCGGACACCCTCCGCGGCGATCCCCAGGGCCGACCCCTTCCATCCGGCGTGGACGAGACCGATCGCCGGGCGGCTGGGATCGACGAGAAAAACCGGCACACAATCGGCGGTCTGAACCGTGAGCGCCAGCCCCGGTGCGTCCGTGATGACTCCGTCCGTATCCGGAAATATTCCGGGATCCGTCACGCGGACGATCCGCACGCCGTGGACCTGACCCGGGATGACCGCCTGCGTCTCGGAAATCTCCACCGCCTGGAAGAACCGGTTTCGGTTTTCCTTGACGCATCCGGGATCGTCCGAAGTGTTTTGGCCCAGGTTCAGGGTGTCGAACGGCACGCCGCTCACGCCGCCAGGCCGTGTGCTGAATCCGTGTATGAGTCGCCGGTTTCGGAAAAGCTCCCGGAACCGGCCGATGTAGAGCGATCCGCTTCGTTCAAAAAACATGGGATTAACGGATTTTCTGAATTCTGCCGGAGTTGAACTGGAGCAGGGAGATATGCGGATTCACACGCCCCGAGTCGAATGAAATAGCGCCCCGGACACCCGGGAATCCCCTCACCTGTTCCAGTTTGTCCCGAAACGCGATCCGGGACGTTGTCCCGTCTTTCACCTGTGCGATGATCAGCGAAGCGGCGTCATATCCAAACACATCCATCTTGCCGGGCGTGACGCCCTGGTCTTTTCGGTAGGCGTCCCGGAACCGGTAGTACCGGAAGTCCGAGGGTCCGGGGAAGAAGTCGCTCAGGAAGACCGCCCCCTCGATGTATTGGGCGTTTCGGTCGAGCAGTGGTTCATCATGCCAGGGTACGCCGCCGAGAATCCGGGCCTTGATGTTGTAAAATGCGAGTTGGGGGATCAAATACTGGAGTTCTTCGGTATAGGCCGGGATAAATATTCCGTCGATCGCGGTGACCGCCAGGTCGGCCGAATCCGTCAACGCCGTCAAAGGCTGATTCACATACTGGACGTATGGCCTGGGATCGGTTACTTTCTCCAAATCGTTAACTATTATGAGCACCGAATCCCTGAGCATCTGAACGATGCCGTCCTGCCGGATTCCCTTGAACTGTTCGCTGAAATCTCTGGCGCCCGAAAAAAACCATTTCTCGGAGAGCATCTGAACTCCCTGAGACCGGGCGGACCGGACGAACGCCTCATACATAATCCTGCCGTAAGAATCTCCGACGCCGAGGAACGCGAACCGCCTGTTTCCGAGTCCCTGGATTGCATATTCGGCCAGTGTCCTGGCGCGGATATCAAGGCTCGCGTTGAGCTGGAAAATAAACGCGCCGATTTCCGTCAGTCCGGCTTCGGCTGCGAGTGGCGAAAGCAGGCTGACGCCCGCAGCCTGGGCGACGCCGGCGATCCCCGCGGTGATGTCGCTGTTCAGCTCTCCGATGATGGCGAGGACTTCGGGGTTCGCACAGAGTTCCTGGGCCGCGCGGATGGCCGTGAGCATCCGGCTCCCCGAATCATGGATGATCAATTCGATTTTGGAAGCGCTCTCCTGATTATATATTTTGATCGCATATTCGATGCCGCTGAGCAGACCGTTCCCCTGGTCCGAGAAGGGACCGGTCAGGGGGAGAATCACGCCGATTCGTGTCATGCCATGACCGAGTGCCTCGACCTTTTGGAGCAGCTCTTCCGCCTGAAAAACGTATGCACCCCTGGGATACTGGTCCAAATAATTCTGAAGGACTTTCCTAGCGGCCTGATAATTCTGCGCATCCATTTCCCGCTTAGCCAGTCTGAGCGTTACCACGGCCCGGGTCTTCTCGCCCTCGGTTTCGTCGAGCAGGGTATGGAGTTCATCGATACGCATCCGTTTGTCCATGACATCGGAAGACAACCCCGCGCTTTTTCGAATGAGCCTCTGGTCTGTACCGGATTCAACGATGGAGAGCAATTCACGGACGGATTGAATGGTATTGCCCAGCCTGAGATGACAGAGCGCCATTCCGTACCGGGCATGATCGGCATAAGCGCTCTTCGGAAATGTATGGATAAGTTCGCGAAAACCTTCAAGGGCACGCTGGTTCTCGTTTTTTGCATACAGGGTTTTACCCTGCATGAGCAGCGAGGCGGTCAGGCGCCGGTGTGAGGGATATACCCGGTCGATAAATTCGAACGCCTTGAGGGCATCCTGGTAGTCGCCCCGCTCGTAGGCGGCGACGCCGCGAAAGAAAAGGCTGTCCACGGCCTGCGAATCACCGGCGTGCAAACCGGAAAACGGCATCAGTGCGGCGATGCATATCCATCGTAGGGTTGACAAATTCATGGTTTTTCCCCGTTATTCCACGGTGACACTCTTTGCCAGGTTGCGAGGCTGATCGACATCACAGCCCTTGAATACGGCCGTATGATACGCCAAAAGCTGAAGGGGAATGACCGTCAGTATCGGCGAGAGGCATTGGCGCGTCTCAGGTACTTCGATCACCTCGTCGCAGAGCGATCGGATCGTCCGGTCGTCAGGGTTGGCGACCGCGATGATATATCCGCCGCGGGCCTTGACCTCTTCGATGTTGCTGATGACCTTTTCATAAACCGGATCCTTGACCGCGATAACGACCACAGGCATATTGTCGTCGATCAGGGCGATGGGACCGTGTTTCATCTCCGCGGCCGGATATCCCTCTGCGTGAATATAGGAAATTTCCTTCATCTTCAGCGCTCCTTCGAGGGCCACGGGATAATTGAATCCGCGTCCGAGATAGAGGACGTTTTTCTGACCCGCCATGTGTTCGGCAATCCGGCGTATCGTCTCCTCGAGTTCGAGAATCTGTTTGATTTTATCCGGCAGCTTCAGTATTTCCTGGGCGATGTGCTTGCCGTCTTCGGAGGAGAGGATGCCCTTGCGTCCCAGTGCCAGCGCGATCAGGGTCAGCACCGTGACCTGGGAGGTAAATGCCTTGGTCGAGGCCACGCCGATTTCAGGACCGGCATGGAGGTAAACCCCTGCATCGGACTCGCGTGCGATCGTGCTGCCGACGACATTGCAGAGGCCGAGCGCGAGCGCGCCTTTCTGTCTCGCCTCACGGAGGGCAGCCAGGGTGTCCGCGGTTTCACCGGACTGGGTGATGGCAAGCACAGTATCCACGCGGGAGAGGATGGGGTCGCGATACCGGAATTCCGACGCATATTCGACCTCGACCGGGATGCCGGCCAGTTTTTCGATGAGATATTCGCCGATGAGGCCCGCATGCCAGGAGGTGCCGCAGGCGGTGAGGATGAGCCGGTAGCTGTTTCGGATGCGGTCGAGACAGTTTTCGAGTCCGCCGAGCTTGGCGTTTCCCTCTTCGACGAGCAGCCTGCCCCGCATGGAATCGACGATTGTCTGCGGTTGTTCGAAGATTTCCTTGAGCATGAAATGGGCATATCCGCCCTTCTGGATCTGCCCCAGGTCGAACTCGATCTTCTCAATCTTCCGGTTGACCGTCTTGTCCTGAAGGGTACGCACCCGGGCGCCCCCGCGGTCCACGACCGCCATTTCATCGTCTTCGAGGTAGATCACGCGGCGTGTGTGTTCGACCAGCGCGGCCCCGTCGGAACCGATGAGCGTCTCGCCGTCACCTACGCCGATGACGAGTGGGCTGCCCCTGCGCGCGACGAACAGCCTGTCGGGTTCATGCGCAGAGAGTACGGCGATTCCTAAAGTCCCCTCCACCAGGCGTAGCGACTCACGGATGGCCTTCACCATATCGCCGGCGTATAACATCGCGATGAGATGCACGAGGACTTCGGTGTCCGTCTGGGAAACGAAAGAGAAGCCGTTGGCGATCAGTTCCGATTTCAGGCTCGCATGGTTCTCGATGATGCCGTTGTGAACCAGGGCGAGATTCCCTTCCATGGAGACATGGGGATGGGCGTTGACCTCGCTGGGGACGCCGTGGGTGGCCCAACGGGTATGCGAAATACCGATCGTCGATTCGGGATGCAGGCCGTTGATTTCACATTCCAGGTCCCGGATCTTGCCTTTGCGTTTTTCGACCCAGAGATTCCCCTCGTTCAGGATCGCCACACCCGCGGAATCATATCCACGGTATTCGAGCCGTTTCAATCCGTTCAGCAGCAGGGGAACCGCGTTTTTTTCACCCACATAACCGACGATACCGCACATACAAACTCCAGGAAACCGTATTGTAAAAACACAGACAGTAATTTAAGACAGGATGACGGGATGAACAAGAGAAAACACATCATTCAACCGGCTTCCCGTTCCTTTTACTCCCATTCGATCGTGCCCGGCGGTTTGGAACTGATGTCGTACACCACCCGGTTGATGCCGCGCACCTCGTTGATGATCCGGTTCGAGACGCGAGACAGCAGCTCCGCAGGCAGACGGGCCCAGTCTGCCGTCATGCCGTCCTGACTGGTCACGGCGCGCAGTACCACCGCATTTTCATACGTCCGCTCGTCCCCCATCACACCGACCGTATTCACGGGAAGCAGCACCACGAACGCCTGCCAGACCGCATCATACCAGTCGAATTCCCTGAGTTCATGGATGAAAATCGCATCGGCCTCGCGGAGGAGGTCGATGCGTTCGCGCGTGATTTCACCGAGGATGCGGACCGCCAGTCCGGGGCCGGGAAACGGATGGCGGCCGAGGAGTGCCGGCGGGATCCCCAGGGCCAGGCCCGCCGCGCGCACCTCATCCTTGAACAGCTCTCTGAGCGGCTCCACCAGTTCGAGGCGCATCCTGTCGGGAAGTCCCCCCACATTGTGATGGGATTTGATCGTCGCGGAAGGTCCCCAGGTGGACACGCTTTCGATCACGTCCGGATAGAGGGTGCCCTGCGCGAGAAAATCGACTTTTCCGATTCGATTTGCCTCGGCCTCGAACACCTCGATAAACTTCCTGCCGATGATTTTGCGTTTTTCTTCGGGGTCGGTCACGCCCCTGAGCGCGGTGAGGAACATGTCGGCGGCATCGACGAATCGCAGATTCAGATGGGGGAATGCCTCCCGGACTTCCCGGGCTTCATCCTTGCGGAGCAGTCCGTTGTCGACGAAAACGGAGACGAGCCGATCCTCCACGGCCCGGTGGATCAGCGTCGCGGTCACCGCGGAATCCACCCCGCCGGACAGGCCGCAGATCACTCTTCCGTTGCCGACCCGCGCGCGGACATCCCGGATTGCGGACGCGATAAAATGCGCCGTTGTCCAGTTGCCGGAACATCCGCAGATGTTGCGGACAAAATTATCTATGACGCGGGCGCCTTCGGGCGTGTGCACGACTTCGGGGTGAAACTGGATGCCGAAGAACCGCCTGCGTCGGTCTGCGATTGCCGCGATCTCCGCGTTGGCGGTGTGGCCGATGCGGATAAAGCCGGACGGCAGCCAGGTCAGGTGGTCACCGTGGCTCATCCAGACGTCGGTTTCGGGAGGCAGGCCCAGGAACAGATCCGTGGAATCATCGATGTAGAAACGGGCGTGTCCGTACTCACGCCGGGCAGCCCGGTCTACGCCACCGCCGAGGAGGCGGCCGATAAGCTGAAGTCCGTAACAAATTCCCAGCACGGGGATGCCCAGTTCGAAAATTCCGGCATCTGGAATCGGTGCATTCTCAGTATAGACACTCGATGGCCCGCCGGACAGTATCAATCCTCTGGGGTTTTTCGACCGGATCTTTTCGACGGATTGATGAAAGGGTACGATTTCGCAATAGACTTTTCGTTCGCGTACGCGCCGTGCGATGAGCTGGGTGTACTGAGATCCGAAATCGAGAATAAGGATCATTTCTTCATGGAATTCTGTCATCAGAATCTTCTAATGCATATGTTGCTCATAAGCGCCCTTGTGGTCGGGGTCGATCCGGATCATGCGCCGGAGGACATCGGGCCGATCCTTGAAAATATCGATGATTTCGATATAATGGGATTTTACGAAATTGATCGCATCTTTATGCTCGGGGTCTTTTCTAAAAATTTTTTCCAGCGCCGCGACGGCCTCTTCGCAATACTTCTGTGCCATATCCATGTCTTCTTCGATGTAAGAAAGACCGAGATAAAAGAGATCCTTCATGTCCCTGAACGGTTTGTAATCTTCGCTGAGCAGATAATGAATCAGCTCGGCCCGTTCCTTCCAGCCCCTCTGAAAATTGGCGTCGAACATGGCCTGGTCGCTGATTTGCTTGGCTTTCTCGAAATAGGGGGATCCGGCCAGTCTGCCCATCTTGTCATATTCCCCGCCAAGAATCAAATAGACGTAGAAATCGAGAAATCCGGTGAATGGATGATAGACGTTTGGAAGGTGTACGAGCGGATCGCCGTGCTTATACGGGAATCTCCAGTACTTGTCATAATACTGGATGTCCGTCCCGTTCGAAATGAGAAACGTGCCCATATACCGGTCTTCATGGGATGCACTGACGTCCTGTAAGAATATCTGAACCGTGACGGGAATCGCCGGTTCCAGGTCTTCTCCTGTCCAGTCATAATCGCTGAGATACGTGGCAATTTCCTGATCAAGATTTTTGAGGCGCTGCTGCTTGTCGAGAGAAAGCCGTTCGATGATGACGGAGACATCCGCGCTGATTTGCTGACCGTGAAGAATTGCAGTCCCCGCGAACAGAATGATACCCGCGTATTTCCACAGAGAATGGACGGACATGACGCCTCCTTTGGTTGTGGAATTTTATCTTTTAAAGTATCGAAACCCGGCCGGATTGTCAAGCGGCTTTTTCCGGACGGGTCTTTTCCTGTCCGAGTCGAGATTCCGCATTTTTCCCGGAAAAACGCTTGACTTTTTAGCGTTGGTTCGTTACAATGAAATGCAATCGGACCGTTCGATGGTCCCCGCATCTCAAGCCTCTTTCTCCCGGACGGATTCTCCCGGCTTTTTTAAAACGCGAAATCGAACCATGCGGATTCATTTGACGTGGATCATCGGGACGGTCATGCGGATCGTGGTCGCCCCCCTCGACGCGGCGTTCGAACCCCTGCCCGTCAGCGCCCGCGCCGCGGCCATGGGACAGGCCGTAACCGCGCTCCCGGCCGGGCCGGAGACGATGGAAATCAATCCTGCAGGACTCGCCGGATCGCCCTGTCCCGGCATCACAGTTTTCGTTTCACGTCCCTACGGATTGAAAGAATTCGCCCATGAGTCGGTATCCGCGTCCCTGCCCGCCTTTTCAGGCGGACTCGGCATTCAGCTCAGGACGTTCGGATCATCCCTTTACCGGGAGAACTGGGCGGGACTGGGGTTCGCACGCAGTTTCAGGAATCTCCGGGCCGGCATACAATGCCGCCTCCTGCATCTCGCGATCGCGCGATACGGATCATCCACGATATGGACGATCGATGCCGGGGTCCAGTATTCGCTCTCCCCCGGACTGTATGCGGGATGCGCCGTCTCGAACCTATTGCGCACACGCCTCGGACGCCAGGATCAGCCCCTCCCTCAATCCCTGCGCCTCGGCTTCGCCTTCATGCCGTCGTCCGGCATCACCGTCGCCCTCGCGATGGACAAGGATGTCCGGTACCCGGCCACGGTCCGCGGAGGCGTGGAATACCGGCCGATTGTCCCCCTCGTCATCCGAGGCGGATTCAGCCAGCATCCGGACGTGCTCTCGTGCGGCATGGGGTTGCAATTCGCGGGATGGGGTCTCGACTACGGCCTGACGCTCCATTCCGTACTGGGCCCGACGCATCTCGTCTCCGTGCTGTTCGCGGCGAAGAGAGCAAAGTAACAGGCTGTTCCGCCATGATATCAGCCAAGGAGATTTGTATGGCCGGACTGATTTTCATGCTGTCCGGACTTGTCGCACGGGGTCAGGATACGCTCGAGGAAATGCTGGCCGATTCAGCCGAAGAAACCGCGCCGGACCTCGAGGAACTGACGGATTTCTGGCGTGCGTCCCCCATAGATCTCAACGGCGACCCGAGGCGGGTGCTGGAATCCTTTCCCTTGATTTCACGCGATCTCGCGGACAGGATTCTCGCGCAACGGAGCCGGGCGCCCTTTCCCTCCTTTTCCGCGTTCATCACACGGCTGAATCTGGACGGGGATGTCTGGCGGAACATGGCCCCTTTTTTCCAAACAGAGACCCGAAAACGAAACCGCGGGAAGACCCTGGAACTCCGTGTCCGTCTCGCGCGCCGGATGCCGGATCCGGAGGGATTTCGTTCCGGGAAATTCACGGGTTCGCCGTACCGGATCTATCAGCGCATCCTGTTCTCGCCCCATCCGGCCGTCCGGGGAGGCTTCCTTTTTGACAAGGATCCGGGAGAGAAGGACTGGGCGGATCATCGGGTCGGATTTCTTGAATTCCGGACCCCGGACGGCCGGGGACAGCTCCTTGCCGGCCATTTCCTGATGGAAGTCGGCCAGGGACTCGTCTTCTGGGGCCCGTATCGCCTGGGCGCGGGCGCCGATCCCCTGCTTCCCTTCCGGATTCGTGCCGGCGGGGTGAAGGGTTACCGGCTTGCGGATGAAACCCGTCCCATGTTCGGTCTGTCCGCCGCCTGGCGCGCGGGGAGGGTGTCCTTCCAGGCATTTCATGCCGTCACGCCCCGGGACGCGCGGCTCGATGAGGACGGCGTGATCGTTTCGCTGCCGGTTACCGGCTTACACCGGACCGCGTCGGAACGGGAAGTCCGGGCCCGTGTGAAGGAAGGATGCGGCGGCGCCTCGGTCACACTGTCTTTCGCTTCTGGACAGGTCGGCGTCTCCGGTTATACGGCCGCCTACGACCGGGATGTCGTACAGCCCGGCCGGCGCCGGAGCGGCGCGTTCGGGGTTCACTATGCGATGGCCCGGAAAGGTCTCAGGCTGAGCGGAGAGGCGGCGGTCTCGCGATCCGGCGGCCGTGCATGCATCGCCAACCAGACATTCAAGACGGACCGGGTGGAATGGGGCGTTTCCCTGCGCGTCTTTTCTGATGCGTTCCATAATCCGTACGGGAATGCGTTTTGCGCGAAGGCCAACACCAATGAACGGGGCGCACTCTTCGGCGTCCGGTTCGACGCATCGCCCTCCGCATCCATCGGTACGTATCTGGATGTCTACAGGCGTCCTGCACCGGCATCCCGGTTCCCTCTGCCGTCGGAGGGGAGCGTCTGGTTTCTCCATCTGAAACGGCGGCTGAGCCGCAGGAACACGCTCACCCTGCTTTTTAAACGGAAGGAAGACCCCGCGATGGGGGAAGGGAGAACCGTCTCCGGCCGGACCGTACCGGTCATGCATCTCCGCGTCCAGCGACAGATCCGGATCGAGCTCACCGCCGGGACGGCGTCCGGGATCCGGATCAGGACCCGGGCGGAATGGACGGAGGTGGTCCTTCCCGGCCTCTGCGGGGAGATCACGGCCCCGGCGGCCCGGGAAACCGGTTTCCTGGTTTACGAGGACATCCGGCTCAGGCTGAACCGCGCCTGGATGATTTCGGGGAGGTGGATTTTTTACGGCACCGATTCCTACGACGCACGCGTTTACGTTTATGAACAGGATGTGACGGGCGCCTTCCCGCTCGCGATGCTTTATGGACAGGGCGTCCGTCAGTATCTGGTCGTCGTATACCGACCCCGGGAGGAATATCGGATTTCCTTCAAATACGGTGAAACCTATCGGGACCGGGTGGAAAGCTGGGGATCCGGACCGGACCGGATCACAGGCGATGTGGAACGAAAATGGACGCTTCAACTGGATGTGAATTTTCGACCGAACCTTTGAGCCGGAAATTTCGTATCACGAATCAGGTTTTCCTTGATTCTTTTTACGGAATGTGTATATTTTATTCTATGCCGAAGCGAATAAAAGGAAGGCGAGGCATCTCGAAATACGGGCTGATAATCCTGCTCGGATTCGCGTATCCCGTTTGCGGACAGATCACGGTCGGTATCGCCGATTTCGAAAACCAAACCGAGCGGATTTATCTGGATGGCTGGGCCCAGAAAATCCCCAACTTCCTTCAGAGCGAACTTTCAGGAACCCCGGGTGTCGAACTCGTAGAGCGACAGGACATCCAGGCCATACTCGACGAACGTGCCCTTTCTCAATCCGGACTGCTCGATTCGACGGCCGCCGAGAAGGTGCAGACGCTCACCGGTGCGGACTATCTGATTGCCGGCACCCTCAGCCGGACCGGCGAATGGTTCCGTATCGACGCGCGGATTGTGAGTGCGGCGACAGGCAAAGTCGTCAGCGAGAAAGTTCGGTGCCGGGACGAACGGTATCTCGGCGAAATGGTGTCCCTGTTGGGGAAGAACCTCGCCCATCAGTTGACCGGAAAAGGGGGGCGCCAGGAACGGATGAAACTCAAACGATTTCCGGTCCGGCCCGGGGCGTATGTCACCGCAGGACTGGGGCTCGCGACGCTGCTGGTCCATCTTCAATACGACCAAAAACACCGGGACTATCTGAACGAAACAGATATTTCAGGGATCGATTCGAAATACGTGGCTGCGAACCGGCTTTCCAAGACGCGCGGCTCCGTTTTCATCGCCACGGGCGCGAGCGCGCTCATCACCCTGTTTTTCTGGTCCCAAAACCTGACGTCGGATGTCATTCTGGCGTCCGAACCGCCGGTGCTGCCCCTCCTGTGGGCGGACGGCGAGGGAAGCTGGAGTATCGGCCTTGCGATGCGTTTATAGGCTCGCCCTGTGCGGACTCGGCCTGGCGGTGTTCGCCTGCGAGGACATTCCCCGGGACAATCCGCTCGATCCGCTGAATCCGGAAAGCACCGTGTCGAAGCGTCATCTCATCGAGGCGTTCGTGAACACCGGTGCGCATCCCTCGGAGTTCAACCGGTTCATGCTGGACGCCCTGGATTCGCTGGAAACGATGTACGGGAACCGGATTTCCATTGTCCAGTATCACCGTTCGATCGGCGAGCACACGGATCCCTATCATCTCGCCGAAAACGACATCCGGTATCAACACCTCCTCGACGCGCTGCAATCGGATTTCAAGGGTGCCCCGGATGTTTTTGTCAACGGTATCGCCCGCCGGATTCAGGGTGCATCGTCCCGCGAGAACGCCTTTTTCCGCCTGCAGCAGGCCCTTCTGGCCGAGACCGCAAACCATGAGAATTTCTATCTCTCCGTCCGCGTCGATCGCCACCCGGGCGATATCGTCGCCCGGGTGACCGTGGCGCGGCTCGGCAATACCCCGGCGAAAGACCTACGGATCCGGGCCATACTCACGGAAGACAAGGGGCTTTTGCATCAGAGCCGCGTCGTCCGGGCCGGCACCGACAGCGAGGTCATCGAAAGGCTCTCCGCGGGAGAGATCCGTGAAATGGTGCTGCCGGCCATGACATGGGAAGGAAGCCGGACAGGCCGGCTCATCGTCACGCTCATGGACAGGGAAACGATTTGTGCGTATCAGACCTCGGAAACCGTTTTTCCGGATTAGACCGATGAAAACCGCTAATCCATACATCACTTTCCTGACTCGGACCGGCCTGTTCGCTCTTTTCCTGATTGCCGCCTGTTCTTCGGAACTTTTCAATCTTTCCTCGTCGCCGGTTATCGAACGCATCGAGGCTTCGGCCTATGAGGTCGATCCGGGGGATACGGTCACGGTCAAGGTCATCGTGAAAAACGACAATGACGACCCGCTTCAATACACCTGGACCGCAACCGGAGGCCGCATCATCCCTCCGGTCAATGAGTCCGAAATCCGATGGATCGCGCCGGCCCGGGGCGGGATCGTCACGTTACAAGTGACCGTGGCGAATGAAAAGAAATCGACCGAGCAATCGATCCTGATTACCGTACGATCCCATATCCTGCCCCAGGTACAGATCGTCGCACCGAAAACGGACGCCTTCATCGTACAGAACAGCCTGGTCGAAATCCGGGCCGTCGCACGCCATGACAACGGCATCCAGCAGGTGGATTTTATCGTGGACGGTTCACTCTGCAGCCGTCAGGCGGGTACCCGCGACGACAACTACCGGTTCGAGCACCGGTTCGTCCATCCTTCCGGTCCGTTGTCCATCGTGGTCAAAGCGACCGCCAACGTCACCGGCGATGTCGGCGCCGATTCGGTGCGGGTGCATGTGGAAGGCATCATACTCGGGAAACCCGGAGACTGAAGGGTGTCCAGACATCCGCATCCGCGTCTGGCATACATACGCTCTGTTTCTGAGAAAATTTGCAGGATCCAATTGGGGTTTTCGTTGACGTTATTGATCCTTCTGTCTGATCCGAACAACATGCCGTTCACCAGGGATGAATGTCCCGGACGTCCTGGACGTCCTGTACGTATCAGATAAAAATTATCTCATCATGGTGTCCGTCGTCTTTTTATCGCTCCTTGCCCCGCTTTCCATTTATGTTGGATTGATCGTTCTGAATAATATCCCCCTTACGTTGATTCTGTTTCACGGCCTCATCTGCCTGGGAATTCCCTTGATGGATTTTACGTTTGTTCAGAAACAAACACTCGGCCATTACTTTTATGCCCTCGGATTTCGCAACGTAAAAAAAGTTTTTTTGCCGGCCATCATGCTGGGTGTGTTGTTTGGCACAACGATCTATCTCTTCATCTCCCGCCTACAAGAATATCTGATCGACATCGAAAAGACACACTTCCTGTTAAAGATGTGGAATATCATGGATCTTCACCCGGTTTTCTTTTTATTTATCATGATTTTTGCCAATTCTGTTTTGGAAGAAATCTATTGGCGTGGTTATATCTTCTTGAAACTGGAAGGAAAATTATTACCCAAACAACAGATTCTTTTCACCGCTTTTTTTTACGCCTCGTATCATTTTATCACAACATCAAACCTGTTTTCTGTTTTTTGTGGACTTTTATTCACGATCTTGATTTTTGGAATCGGTTGTTTCTGGGGAGTTGTCAGGCAAAAATACGACTCCATCTACCTTCCGATAATCAGCCACCTTCTTGCCGACCTCGGTATCATGATGGTTTATATCCGGTTTTTTGTTTAGAAGTGAAATATTTCTCATTAAACGGCGGTTTGCTGCTTGCATTTCTTTAGACAATAATGTAAATTTGTACATATTTCTTTCAGCAATCAAGTTGATGTAATCCAACCGATGAAAACCGTGAATCGGAGTCCGTTGAATGAGTCGAAGCAAGAGCAAACAGAAACGTCGCAGCATCAAATTGAGACACCAGAGAAAAGAACGACAGAAAAGAATACACGCCCGGCTGATGACGGGTCGAAAAGCCAAGAAATGATCAGACAGTCAATCGGGTCATCGCTTTGGTCGACCCGGAAACATGCCTTTCTGTCCTTTGCCCTCTCTTTGGTATTTGCCGGATACCTGGGGGTTCACTGCGCACGAAAAGCCGATATCCCGCCCAAACTTGTGGTCCCGGGATATCAGCCCAGACTGATCGTAACGGATCAATTCGAGACCGCACGACCAATCTGGGTCACAGAAGGTTTGGGGTCCGCAATTCTTGAAAACGGTATGCTGTCTGTGACGGTTCCTCCCGAAAGTGAAGGATTCGTACTCTGGCTCAACAGGAATGTGGATAAGAGCAGCTTCCAGCTCGAATATACGTTGTCCATAACCGATTCTTCGGGAACACACGGAATATTCTTCTGTTCCGAGGAGATATCCGGGGCGAACATCCTCTCCGGGCATACAGGGCGCACCGGAAAAAGGGACGAATACACGCACGGCGAAATACGCAATTATCAGGTCATCGTTCATGCGATGAACCGGGAGGGCGCCCCACTCGGATGGAGCCGGATCCGTAAGAATCCCAACTATTATTTGCTGTCGCACAGCGAGACGGATCCCTGTATCCAGCCGCGCCACTATCTGATGGATGTGATTAAAATCGGGAACCGGATTCAGCTATACGTGGATGGAATCCTGACGCATGATGTCAGGGATCGCGGGGGCTTTGGCCAGCCCGTCTACCGCAGCGGAATCATCGGCTTTCGGTTCGATAGCCTGATCAGGCCTGCAACCACCCGGATCGGTGACGTCCGGGTCTACCAACTCAACCCCATTTAACGGAGGATCAACGTGATCGAAAGAAGACAAACACACGCCGCTGAGATGCCTCCCCGGCCCCGGCGAATTCATGCCGTCCTGACTTTTGCGGATATGCCTGCGGTCATCCCCTCCTTTTCTCACGCCTCTTCTTCAGGTTGGTATTCATCACCATCACAAGGCTGTTCAGGATCATCATCCTGCTAAGATTTTCTGTTTTAATCAAGTTGTAATATAATCGGCGCATCAGGGAAACCGGGGATTCATCCGGAACCGCACTTTCGATTCAAACCACACCCGGGATTCTCTGGACAGTATCAGAAAAAATGGACAAGGAAACCACATGATTACGATTAAACCCTTTCGCGGATTGCGTCCAGCCGACGGATATGCAGAAGACATGGTCGCTCCGCCCTATGATGTACTCGATTCGGACGAGGCCCGTGATTTCGCAAGCCACCGGCGATACAGTTTCCTGCATGTAATCAAACCTGAAATCGACCTCCCGGCGGGAATCGACCTGCACGATCCGCGCGTCTACGCCAAGGGGATGGAAAACCTGAAAACCTATATCGACCGGAGTCTTTTGGTTCAAGAGGAATCTCCCTGCCTGTACATCTATGAGCTGCGTATGGGAAATCACCGTCAGGCCGGCCTGTTGGCCGTGGCCGCGGTCGAAGACTATGTGACCGGCCGGATCAAGAAACACGAGTACACCCGGTTGGAGAAGGAAGAAGACCGCGCCAGCCACATCGACTGCCTGAACGCCCAGACCGGCCCGGCTTTCATGCTGTACCGGGCGCGGGATGACATCGCAGACATGATTCAGTTACGCATGACCGGCAAGCCGGATTATCAATTTGTCGGTGATCATGACGTGGAACATACTCTCTATATCGTGCGGGATCCGGAATGGATCGAGAACATGGTCGCTGTTTTCAGGACGGTGGAAGCGCTTTACATCGCAGACGGCCATCACAGGACGGCGGCGGCGGCGCGTGTCCGTGAAAAACGGATGAAAAACAATCCCGCGCATACCGGCATGGAACCCTACAATTTTTTCCTGACGGTTATCTTTCCCCATGATCAACTGCACATTCTGGATTACAACCGGGTCGTGAAGGATCTCAACAATTATTCCCCGAACGCCTTTATCGAAGCCGTGGGCGAGTCTTTCATCGTGGAGCCCCATGTGCCCAGAGGAGGCGAGAAAACGCCCTTCCGGCCCGGACGGATGCACGAGTTCGGCATGTATCTCATGGGGAAATGGTATCGGTTGGCCGCCAGACCGGGCACCTTTGCGGATAACGATCCGGTCGGGGTGCTGGATGTGACCATCCTGCAGGAAAATCTCCTCGCGCCGGTATTGGACATACAGAACCCGCGGACCAACAATCGGATCCATTTCGTCGGCGGGATCCGCGGTCTCGGCGAGCTGGAACGGCTGGTCGATCACGGCCGGTATGCGGTCGCGTTTTCCATGTATCCGACCTCCGTCGACCAGCTCATGGCCATTGCCGACGCGAACCGGGTCATGCCGCCAAAATCGACCTGGTTCGAACCCAAACTCGGGAGCGGCCTGATCACGCATCTGTTGGATGTCGATTAACATCAACGAAACGTCAAACAACCCTTTTTCAGGAGGAAACCGCCATGAAGATCTTGATCGCAGACACATTCGACCCTTCTCTGCCAGGGAGGCTGAAGAAATTCGGAGAAGTGACCGAGGATACATCCCAGGTCGCGGATTGCGACGTGGTGCTCATCCGCAGCAAGACCAAATGCACCAAAGAATACATCGACGGCGCACCGAAACTGAGACTCATCATCCGGGGCGGGGTGGGTCTCGACAACGTCGACAGGGAATACGCCAAACAGAAAGGCATCGAGGTCAGGAATACGCCCGAGGCATCGAGCGTGGCCGTGGCTGAGTTGGCTTTCGCTTTGATGATCGCCGTGCCCAACCGGCTCATCGAATCCCATAACGGCATGGCGGCCGGGAAATGGGAAAAGAAGCAGATCAAGCGGACGGAACTCATGGGCAAGACGCTCGGACTCATCGGTGTCGGCCGCATCGGCACCGCCCTCGCCAACCGGGCCCGCGCCTTCGGAATGCATGTCATCGGATTCGACAGGTACGTCAAGTATTCCGACATGGTGGAACTCAAATCCATGGATGATGTCCTCGGGGAATCCGATTACCTCTCTCTCCACACGCCTCTGAACAGCGAGACGGAAAATATGATCAACAAGGAGACGATCGGAAGGATGAAAGACGGCGCGGTGATCATCAACACGGGACGGGGCAAATGCGTGAATGCGGAGGACATGGTGGATGCGCTCAAGAGCGGCAAGGTGGGCGCCTACGCGACCGATGTCTGGCCGAGCGACCCGCCGCCTCCGGACTACCCGTTACTCAAAGCCCCGAACGTCCTGATGACCCCGCATACGGGCGCATCGACCAAGGAAAACCTGCTGCGGATCGGGGATCAGGTCGTCGAAATACTCGAAAACTTCCAAGCTAAATAACAAGGAGAACGTCATGGCAACACGTGTTTGGAATTTCAATCCAGGACCGGCGACGCTGCCGCTGTCCGTACTCGAGAGGGCGAAGGCCGATCTGCCCGTTTACGGAAACACCGGCATGGCTGTCATGGAGCTGAGCCACAGGGGAAAAGAATACGACGCCATCCAGACGCTGGCGCGCGACCTGGTCGCACAGCTCCTCGGGGTGCCGCAAAATTATAAAGTCCTCTTCCTTCAGGGCGGTGCAAGCCTTCAGTTCGCCATGATCCCGATGAATCTGCTCGCGCCGGGCAAGACGGCCGATTACATTCTCACGGGCAGCTGGTCCAAGAAGGCGTACAAGGAAGCCAAAATGGCGGGCGCCGCGAACGTGGCCGGCACTTCCGAAGCCGCCAACTTTAACCGGATACCCGCACAGGATGAACTGAATCTGTCGAAAGATGCGGTCTATTGCCACATCACTTCGAACAACACGATTTTCGGCACCCAATATCAGACCTTCCCGGATGTCGGAAAGGTGCCCCTCGTCGCCGACATGTCGAGCGACATCCTGTCCAGAAAACTAAACGTCGGGGCGTTCGGGTTGATCTACGCCGGCGCCCAGAAGAACCTCGGTCCTTCCGGCGTGACGGTGGTGATCATCCGCGAGGATCTGGTCGAGGCCGGAAAAACCGACATTCCAATCATCATGCAATACCGGACCCATGCCGAAGCCGATTCGTTCTATAACACGCCGCCCACCTATTCCATCTACTTGCTGAAACTGGTGCTGGAATGGGTGAAGGAAATCGGCGGGCTGGACGCCGTCGAAAAACGGAACCGTGAAAAGGGAAAGCTTCTTTACGGTGCGATCGACGCCGGCGCCGGATTCTATAAGGGCGCGGCGGAACCCGGCAGCCGGTCCCTCATGAACGTGACCTTCCGCCTGCCCACCGAGGATCTCGAAGCCCGGTTCATTGCGGAGGCGAAAGAGGCCGGATTCGTGGGACTCAAGGGCCACCGGTCCGTCGGCGGTATCCGCGTGTCGATGTACAACGCGCTGGAACCGGAAGGCATCCGCCGGCTCTGCGACTTCATGACCGCGTTCGCGAAGAAAAACGGATAATCCGACTCAAATGAGTCGGAACTCAGAGGACCCGGGCTTAAAAGCCGAGGAAGAGACTGAAACTGCGACGCACCTTGAAGGTGCGTCGCAGTTTATCGACATTTCCGACGGCCCCGGGTTCCCAATCCGGCGCTTTCAGGGCAGGGCATGCGGCGGCGTAACCCCCTTGCGAAAGTAGATGTTGGGTGCTTCCTGGAACTCTGCCTTCCATATCCGAACCGCTTCGGAATAGGTGACGTATTTCGCCTGACCCGAATCGATAGTGGGTTTCAGCCGATCGAGGATGTCCCACAGCTTACCACGTTCACTTCTGTCGAAGATGATCTTCTGCGGCACGGCCAGCGTAACGGTGTACATTTTGTCGATGTCGATGGCGCCGGCTGTCTGTTCGTTGAGGATCGCCTGGACGAATTCGGGAGTGGAAAGAAAATCCGGTTTCTTGTCTCCCCATTGATCGGCGTGCTCTCCCGGGCCGACGTAGGCCATGCACCCTTGCGGGTCATGAACCCAGAAATCGGCAAACGCCCCCTTCGGTTTCCAGACTCCCGAGGCGATGTCATCACGCGAGAAATCACCCAGGTGATGCTGCCGGCCGACGGCCAGGGTGAGAATGGCCGGTTTCCAGACATAATGCGGAAAAAGCCGGCCAGGTTCTCCTTCGGCAAGACACGCAAACTGCGGAGGATCATCCCATACCAGTCCGCCGACAACATCGCTGAACGCCTCGCACAGCAATTTTCCGACATAATGGACGTCGGCGTAATTATCCTGACCCTCTTCCCGGCCGCCTTCCTGATGCGCGTCGATTTCAAAGCCGTATTCATGTACCAGATAATCGATGACATTCTTTCCTTTGGTCAGGGCGCGCAGGGAATCGGTTTCGTGATGCAGGGTGCCATACAAAAATTCATAATCAATCTGCAAATTTAGCGCTGCGCCGGTCGCCGCGAACTCGTCGGCAAACTCCAGCAGTTTTTGTCTGAAATCGACATAACTTTTTTTCGCCGCATAAGCGGGAACGTCTTCGATATGACCGGCTACGGTGATGTACACCGGCGGAAGTGCAGACCCTGTCGCGACCGGTTCCACGGATTTTTGACAGGCAAGGTGCAGCAAGAAGAGTTCGATGATGAACAGCTGAAGGCCTTTGTGACGCATCGTCGTCTTGTCTCCAAAAGAATAGTGGCTCATTTGTGCACCCAATTGGGCGAATCCAACATACCCATGCAGTGCATGAGTAAGGTTGAAAATGTTTTAGCTGACCTGTATCCTTTCGCTTGATGACTGATATTTATACACTACCTCTCGTGCACAAATTCGTGTGAGGAGCCACTTTTGTTATGATCGTCTTCGATATTTTGGTTGTTCAATCTGCTTCGGAATACTCGCTTAACAAAGTAAGATTTCTGTTTTAAAATTTCCATAAGCCCCCCGCTCGTTAATCATTTCGGGGAATATCAAAAGCCAACGTTTCTCCCGGTTTGATCTCATACACTTTCCCCTGGAATCCTACTTTCGCCGGATGCAGCTCGCATTCGCCGGAGGTTATGCTCAGGGATTCCGGCGTTAGGGTTATTTCAAACCAGTTATCCCGGTATTTGATTCTCATAGAGAATTCCCGCAGTTCCTCGGGGATGCTGGGATTTAAATACACAATATCGTCATGAAATTCCAGTCCTGTATAACAGCGCTGCAGAATATCCACCGTGCCGGCCATGGCGCCCAGGTGAATTCCTTCGTGCGTTGTGCCGCCCTGAATGTCCGAGACATCACTCTCCAGGGCCTTCTGGAAAAGTTCCCAGGAGCGTGGACGATCCGAGCGGGCCAGCACCCAGGAATTGACAATATTGCTTAGGGATGAACCGTGGGAGCTTCGTTCCAGATAGTAATCGATATTTTGGGGGATCATCCAGGGTTCAAATTCGTATCCCATCAAAGAGAAGAGTTCCTGTAACTCCTCGGATGAAAAGAGATAAAAGAGCATCAATACATCGGCTTGCTTGGAGGCTTTATAGCGGTTAGGGGTGTCATCTTCTGCTTTGAGAATGCGGTCCAGCCGTTGGATGTTGTCATATTTTTTTCGATAACCATCCCAGTCGAACTCTAATAAATCATCATATCCCTCAAATTGACTGATGATCCCATCTCCGTGAAATACAATACGCATGTTGCGGATGATGTCCTCCCAGTGGCTGATCTCCGCTTGTTCCAGGCCCAGTGTTTCCTTGAGGTTCTGCCGTCTTTTCGGCGCCAACTCATCCAGGACCTTGATCGCACTCCGCAGCACATAAACGGTCATCACATTGGTATAGGCGTTGTTGTTCAAACCGGGTTTTCCCGAATCCGGGTAAGCATCATGATATTCATCGGGTCCCATTACGCCCAGAATTTCATAGCGGTCGAGTTCCCGATTGTAGGTGGTGATGCCGGCCAGAAAGCGGGCGATTTCCAGAATTATCTCGGCGCCGTAAGTGGACAAAAATTCCAGGTCATTGGTTACCTTAAAATAATGCCATACATTATAGGCGATAGCGGCGTTGACATGGCGCTGAAGATGGGTATTATCCGTGTTCCAGCGACCCGATTTCGGATTCAGATGGAGTTGTTGGGTTTCCTCCCTTCCGTTGCTTCCGCTCTGCCAGGGGTATAAGGCGCCCTTCAGTCCCTCCTCCCGGGCCGCCAGACGGGCGCGATCCAGCCGCCGGTAGCGGTAAAGGAGTAGGGAACGCGTCAGAACGGGAATTCTCAAGTTCAGATAAGGAAAGATGAAAAGTTCGTCCCAGAATATATGTCCCCGGTAGGCTTCTCCATGCCATCCCCGCGCCGGTACGCCGATGTCCAGATCGATGGAATTTCTGGAAACGGTTTGGAGCAAATGGAAAATGTGCAACCGCAGAATCATCTGAGCGCGATCGTTATTGGTGAGGCAAATATCGCATCGGTTCCACAAATGATCCCACAGCAGGATGTGGCTCTGGAGCAGATCGTCAAAATGTTCGGCATGACTCAGGCTTTCAACGGCATCCAGAACCGGCTGCGAGATGGCGAAATCCCTGGAAATATAAAAGGAAACGATTTTTTCAATCGTCAGGGGTTTGTTTTGCACCGCATCAACAAAAAACTCCTTCGCGATATAGCCGTCTCTTTCTACCGGTTTCCATTCCAGCTTTATCTGCTCTCCCTTTGAAAAAACCCGGGTTCTTGCCGCCTCCGCTATTCGTAGGCCGGATTGATTGGTTTCCACAAGTAAAAAGATGATGTCATTGTCCGCTGTTCCCTTTCTAATCGGCGTCAGATGCCTGCTGTTCAATTTTTTATACCGCTCCACCCCGGCATTGATCACAGTTCCATCCAGAGCTGAATGGATCTGAATGCGTCCCGACCAGTTCTCCGGGATAATGGTTGTTTTCAACCCCGCCAGATGCATTTTTTCAATATGTATGAACCGCCGTTGAATCAAGGTCGTCTCACGATCCTGATTATCCCGGAATTTTACCGTTCGAAGCAGCAACCCTTCTTTCATATTGAGTTCCTGCCGATAAGAAAGGATGTTGACAGACTTCAAATTAAACCAGTCGCCGCCTTCGGGTCTGAACCTGATGAGAAGCCAGTTGGGCATATTGACCAGGTCTTCATTTTCGACTACATGGCCGGCAATTTCTGTTTTCAATCGGTTATAACCGCCTGCCAGGTAGGTGCCCGGATAATGAATATCATCAGCACTCGATTCCGGCGCTGCGCCGCGGGTTGCGAAATAGCCGTTCCCCACGGTGCAGAGGGCTTCGCGCAGACTCTCCCTTGAAGGATCGAAGTCTTCATATACCAATGCCCAGTTATTCATGATCGCTTCTTTTACATAATGGAAAGAGTTTCAAAAGGAATTGGCGAACCTCCCCGGTGTTCTCAAGACTATAAGAAGCAGCCGTTTGGTATGGCTCCTCCCAGACGACAATTCCGACGCCTCGGCCTTTGATTTCTCTAAAGGCGTCTTCATCGGTTACATCATCTCCAATATAAAAGGGCAGGACGTCATCGCTATCCATTTTCAATTCCCTGAGTAAAGTAAGCAGCGCTTTTCCCTTGTGCCAGTCAATGTCAGGCTGTAGTTCGAATATTTTTTTTCCGTATGCTTTTCTAAGCTCCGGATGGGCAGCGGCGATTTTGTCCACCGCCGCTTCAATCCGCTCCACCTTTTCCGGTGCCGCCAGGCGGTAATGGATGGCAATGGCAAAGTGTTTTCGCTCTACCAAAACCCCCTCGATATTTTCCAGTTTATCAGACAACGCTTTTTCCGCTTCGTCAAGAACAGGCAGAAACTCCGTCCCGAACTCATTCTCCAGCTGCACTCCTTCCGGCCCTGAAATATCGAAACCATGACTCCCGGCATAGATGATCCAGTCAATTTTTGCCATCCGCTGAACATCTTTGAGGTCCCGTCCGCTAATGATCCCAACCTTGCAGTAATGGGACAGTTTTATAAGCGCTTCCCGCATATCATCCGAAATGACAGCCTCTTCCGGCGTATCGACGATCGGGGCAAGGGTTCCATCATAATCCAGAAATACCGCAATGCGCTTACCCTTGGCCCGTTCGCTAATTTCGGTAAAACTATCCAGGGCGGAAGGTAAAGGTGGGCTGCTGTCCGAATCTTCCTGAACGCCGATTTCGGAGAGGTCTTCCACGGCGATGTCGGCGCCGTTCTCAATCAGGGATTTTCGGTCTCCCTCTCGCGCAACGCCGATCACCAGACCGAATTTCCCGGCCCGGCCCGCCTGAACGCCGGAAATGGCATCTTCAATCACTACCGTGCGTTCACGTTTTGCTTTAATCTGTCTGGCCGCTTCCAGGAATATATCCGGCGCAGGTTTGCCCTCAATACCCAGCACCTCGGAATCGACGCCATCCACCCTGGCGTCGAACAGGTCGTGGAGATTGGCTGAATCAAGAATATGAGCGCAATTCTTACTTGAGGAGATAATGGCCGTTTTAAAACCGTGTTTTTTTAAACCACGGATTAAATTTATTGTGGAGCGATAGACCTGTGCGCCATGCGCCTCGATATGTTTCAAGAAATAGTCATTCTTCTGATTACCCAGGCCGTGTATAGATTCGACGCCGTGGGCATCATCCGGATGCCCATCCGGCAAGTCAACAGCTCGCGAGTCCAGAAAATGCTTCACCCCGTCAGTTCGCGGTTTGCCGTCCACATAGAGTCGATAATCCGTATCTATATCAAAAGGTTGGAAGGGGATGTTTTGCCGGGCGGCATATTGAGTCAGAAATTCATCAAACATCTTCTTCCAGGCCTCGGCATGAACGGCGGCAGTATCGGTAACCACGCCATCCAGATCAAAAATTACTCCATCAAATTCATCGCGGCTGATTATTCGCTCTTTTTTTCGTGTCATTCGGGCCTCCTGAAATTATAGGGAGAACAGAGTGTTTATCTTCCACGAAATATAGGCTCTGGAAATAAAAGTTGCATCAAATTCTCAATAACTTGGTACAGATTGTTAAATTTGAGACTGCCCCGTCATGTATGTTTACTCGCGAATATATGTCACAACCTCAATGAGATATGATAATGATCAAGTCTCCAAAATCCCGATATACGGCAGTTCGCGGTAATGCTCGTCGAAATCGAGGCCGTAACCCACGACGAACGCATTGGGAATTTCGAATCCCACAAAATCGGCCCGGATGGAAACCTGCCTCCGTTCGGGTTTGTCGAGCAGCACACACGTCTTGAGCCGTTTCGGCCTGTGGCCCTCGAGATGGCGGATGACCATGGACAGGCTGTGCCCGGAATCGAGGATGTCGTCCACGATCAGCACATTCCGTTTTTCGATGGCAAAGCCGATATCCTTGACCAGCCGGACTTCCCCGGACGATTCGGTTCCCGTCCCGTAGGAGGAGACCTTCATGAAATCCACCGTCAGATGAAGCGGCGTCCGGTGCATCGCCCTCATGAGATCGGCCATGAACATGAAGCTGCCCTTGAGGAGTCCGATCACGGTCAGCTCATCCTCGAATACGGCCGCGATCTCATGGGCGAGTTCCCGGACCCGGGACCGGATATCTTTTTCTTCGAGGAAGGGTGAAATTTTTTCGACCTGCATGGGGGCTCCCCGATCAATCGGTCTTAAACCGGATGCTGCCGTCCGGACGGAGCAATTCTTTTCCGCCGTTCAGCGGTTTCGACAGGGCATTGAGAGATTCAATGGTTTTCAGGCGTTCGGCGGAATGGAATAGACGCGGCTGGAACCGGACCGTGTAATTATTTACCGATATGGGCAGGATTTCGGCCGCTCTCAAGCCTTCGGCCGAAAACCACGTCCTGAGCAGTGCCCCGTCATGGACCTTGGCGCTGTAGGATCCAAAAATAAAATTCCCCAGGCTGTATGCGATCAGCCGTCCTTTGTAAATTTCGAGTCCCTGAAGCACGTGCGGATGATGGCCGAAAACAAGGTCGGCGCCGGCATCGATTGCCCGGCGGGCATACTGGATCTGGTAGGGCCTGGGTTCGGTGACCGACTCACCCCCCCAGTGGAACGACACGATCACCACGTCCGCGGATTCCCTGACTTTGCGGATGATCGTTTCCAGTTTTTCCGGTCGGACATAGGCGGTTCCCGCCCGTCCCGGTGAAGCCCAGAAAGCCTCGGGGAATGTCAGGCTGAAAGCCAGGAATCCGAAACGGATACCTTTCCTCGTGAGGAGGGCCGGCCGGATCGATTCTTCTAGGTCAAAGCCGGCGCCGCAGTAGGCGATTCCCGTGCTGTCGAGTGTATGGATTGTGGAACGCAGTCCTTCCACGCCGAAATCGAGGATGTGATTGTTCGCCAGGGTGAACAGATCGAAACCGGCGCGCACGGGCCCGGTGATAAAAGAAGGCGGTACGGCGAAATTGTATTCCTTCTGAAAAGCCGTTCCGCCGGTTGTGAACGGGGCCTCCAGATTCGCCACCGCGATATCCGCTTCGCGAATGACGCTTGCCACCGAATCGAAGGGATAATCCACTCCCCGTCTCCGAATCACGGAGACGAGTCGGTGGCCAAGCATCAGATCTCCGGCCGCCAGAACCGAGACGCTCTCCTTAGAAACCGTTTCCTGACGGGGGGGATGCGCAACGGCGACGGATTCAATCAAACCGAATACGAATAATATCCTCACCAGAAAAGAGAGGGTGCCGGTGACAGTCATACAAACAGAAAGCCTATTTGCTTTTTGGGGCGTCCGTGTCCGGTTTGGTCTTCTTTTCCTTTTTCTCTTCCTTCTTATCCTTCTTCGACTCGGCCTCTTTCTTAATCGTTTCGATTTCGGCTTTTTTATCTGAGATGTTCTTCTTCAGCGCATCGATTTTTTCGACCATCCCCTTGATTTTGCCGTCTTCAGAAAGATTCGCCTTTGTTTTTACCTTGAGGCCTTCATGGGTTTTCTCGCCGAGCTCCCTGAAAGCCTTATCCAGTTGCTTCTCGACATTCATGATGTCCAGTTTGATCTTGCCGATTTTCCCGTATTCTTCGGTTTTGTCCGCCGCGGTGGAGACCCCTTTTTTCACGGATTGCTTAACGTCCTGCCAGAATGTACCCATCTTTGCCTCCTGAGAATTGTCTTTGATCCGCGCATGGTTTATACGCCGGATTCCGGTTTTGGTTTTCGGCGTATCCCCCGATAATGGTGTAATGTAATCATTTTTTAGAAATAATCAAGCGATGAAAAAAGGATACCCGTACGGGATACGGGTATCCTTACTGCCGGATGATTTGTGAAGATAACATGGAGATTGTCAGGTCAAACGAGCCTCAGGGCGTTTTTTCAGAGAAGGAAATCTGGGTGCGCATTCCCTCCGCGTCGACAGCCCAAACTTTCGTGATTTCGACTGACCGGATCATTCCCTGCCTGCCCGTGAAAGGGGCATATTCATTGGTCGGGAATTTGGGGCGGACAAGCCGGATTACTTCGCCTGGGCTAATCGATTCGACCACGTTGAAGTCCGTATTCAAAATTTGCATCATGCTGTGAATTTCATCGGTACGAAAATGGAGCACATGATCTTTTTCCGGCGGACCGGTCATCAGGGCGCGTCCGCAGAATTCGAGCGCCTTCGCGGAAACATGCGGCGCGATCTCGAATGTCAGCACATTCACTTTGTCTGCCACCAGTCCGGACTCGGCGATGCGAACCTCGATATACTCTGTCGAGACATGACGAATCTCGACCGCTCCCACCTGGATTTCAGCCTTATCCGGATTTGCGGGAAAATCCTCGCAGCCGCCCGCAAGCAGGATTAAAATCAGGGCGGTGAATCCGCCCCATTTTGTCAGGTTAAAGAAATGATCTCGATACATCCTTTTCCCCCTGTTGACAACGGTATTCAAAGAAAATTTTACCCTGTTCGAATCTTTTATTACCTGAACGCACAAACGATCATGCGTGAACACGCTCCGATGTTCAATATTCATTTTTAACAGCAACACTAATGCCAATCGCATCCGAATCACATCCGGGATTCCCGCGGTCGAAACAGGGAAGACAAGGGAAACGGAACCATACAAAAAACCCTGCAATGGAGATTACAGGGTTCAGGGGCGGGGCCGACGGGGCTCGAACCCGCAACCTCCGGCGTGACAGGCCGGCGCTCTAACCAAGTTGAACTACGGCCCCGGTACTTCATCAAACAAGTTATTTAATTTAATCGATCTGTTTTGCAAAGTCAATATAAATTTTCCGGGTTTTAAAAGATTGATTTGGAACAGGGGGAAGAAAACGCACGCGAGTCACTGAGCCGAAAATCTCATTGCCTTTTATCACGAATCTTCTTATTATATTTCCATCGGGACTCTTTTATACAAATTCGCTTTGCGTAATGAAATCGGGTTAACCTGAAATTTTTCATATAATCACCATTTCCGAACGACTAGCGTCGCGACCGGAAGGGAGATATCAAAAAATCTGTCGGCCGGTGTTTCGATCCGGGTCGGGAAAGAATTGACGATGCCGAGAACCACACAGACCCGATGGATGTCCTTCCCGCTTTTCTTCTGTCTTACGATATACTCCGCGCAGCCGCAAACCGGTACCTTGACCGGCAATGACGGCAGGACCTACAAAACCGTGCGGATCGGCAATCAGGTCTGGATGGCAGAGAACCTCCTTGAAACACAATACCGGGACGGCAGTGTCATCCCAAAGGTCGCCGCGGATTCACTTTGGGAGAGCCTCTCGACCGGCGCGTACTGTGCGTATGAGAACGATGAAAGCAAGGCGGATACCTGCGGGTATCTGTACAACTGGAACGCGGTCGGCGACAGCCGTCATATCGCACCCGAAGGCTGGCGAGTTCCGACGGATGAGGACTGGCAGGAACTGGAAATGTACCTGGGCATGAGCCGTTCGGAAGCAGATCGAATCGGATTGCGCGGCAGGATCGCGAATGCGGGCGGCAAGTTGAAATCAACAGGCGGCTGGAAGGATGACGGAAATGGAACCGATGAAACCGGCTTTTCCGCGTTGCCCGGCGGTTACCGCCTCATCAACGGCGCTTTTTCCTACTGGGGCGGCAACGCCTTCTTCTGGTCCGCGACTGCAAGCGACGGTCTCAACGCCTGGAGCCGGAACCTGTATTATCACTATTCATCCGTATACCGGACTGACGGCCTCAAGCGATACGGTTTCTCCGTTCGGTTGATCAGAGAGGGCGCGATCCTCCCGGAAACACAATAACGGACGGCGGGTCGGTCCATTCCGGTCTTTTTTCCCAATGCAATGCGAGCCCAGGCCGATATGCGGCCGGGTATTCGATCATCCTGAGAGCCCAAAATTAAATATGGTTTATCCGGATTCCTTTTTGTACTTTTTGGCACGTGCCATTTGGGACAAGAGGCCATGATACGCAACAGCTATTCCCTGTTCAATTATCTGACGATCGCGGACAGCGATAAACTCTGGGGTTTGTATGTGACCGGCAGCGGCAGCGCCGACCTGCCGCCGCACACACCCTATCCTCCCGCAAAACATCCGGACGGATATATGTTCGACTGGCGACACGGCCGGATCCTCTCGGAATTCCAAATTCTGTATCTCACGCGGGGAAAAGGAGTGTTCGAATCCCGGGCGGTCGGCAGAAAAGAGATCGGAGAGGGCGATATCATCCTCCTTTTCCCGGGTGTCTGGCATCGGTACATGCCGGACAAGGGGACCGGATGGAAGGAGCATTGGGTTTCGTTCAACGGGGCGCAACCCGAGCGGTTCGTCACGCACGACCTCCTTTCGCCGGACAGGCCGGTGATCAACATCGGACTGAACGAAGAAATCATCGGTTTGTACCGGCAAATCAGTGAACTCATGGAGAGTGAAAGGATCGGTTACAGGCAGATCATATCCGCGCTGACCTATCAGATCATCGCCCAGCTTCTCGCCCTGGATCGCTCCAAGAGATTTGCCGGGAAGGAGATCGAAACCACGATACTGAGGGCCAAGGCCTATATGGCCGACCGGATCGACAAACAGATACGCTTCGAAGCATTGTCTTATGAACTGGGGATCGGATATTCGAGGTTCCGGCGCATGTTCCGTTCCTATACGGGGCTCGCACCCGCCCAGTATTTTATCCAATTGAAACTGAATAAAGCCAGAGACCTGCTCCTGAGCACCTCACTCACCGTGAAAGAAATTTCCGTGATGACCGGATTTGAATCACAGTTCTATTTTTCCAAATTCTTCAAAAAAAGAATGGGCCTGTCCCCGATTCAATTCCGGGAGTATTCCAGAGGGGAAGCGGGGTGAACGTTCACCTTGCCAGATAGTACAAAAGAAAACCCATAAAGTCTATTTTTCTTTTCAAATAAAATTAAGAAACTATCCGTTAACCGGATTAATAACGTCTCCCGGCAAGAATGATCAAAAAAAACCTGTCCAGGAAATCCTGATATTTTCAGGGAGTTGGGAACGGATCATGACTCCGGTTTTCCGGAAGAATGATTTCGATCCGGAAAAGGAGGTGATGAGATCCTGCGTTTGATGCAAATCCGGGTGACGAGGTCTGGAGAATTCCACCATCCATACTGCGAGGATGCGAGAAAAGATGTCAGGCAAGGAAGGGATTTGTCCTTCACGAGGGACTGATTATTAAGGAGGCGCAACAATGCTGAAGTTAAAAAGTATTTTCAATGTCCTTACCGTGGTGATACTGGCAATATTCATACTGCAGGGAATTTTGTTAGCCCAGGCCGCAAAATATCAGCAACAGGACGGTCCGCTGGGACTCGTGAGCATGGAAGCCGAGAACTATACCGATCTGATTCAACCGGACTATACCGGCTGGGAGCTTGTTTTGGAACCCGAAGGATATTCGGGCACCGGCGCCATGCAGGCCGTGCCCGCGGGTGAAGAGAAACATAAAAGCATCGAAGACGCCCAGGTCAACGCTCCGTATATGGAATATCCGATCCATTTCGTGAAAGCCGAGCCGGTCTATGTCTGGCTCCGGGCCTCACACAAAGATGGATATGACGATTCGGCGTGGTTCGGCCTCGACGGTGAAATCGAAGGCACGGCGCCGATTCAATTTCATATCGATGAGCAACCTTTCGTCGACACCTGGTTCTGGATCAGCCGCTTGATGAATGCCAACAGTGACAGGGCGATTCTTGAGGTGCCGTCCGCCGGACTGTATGTTTTTCAACTGTATATGCGCGAACCCAGTTTCAAAGTGGACAAGATCCTGCTTACAACCGATGAGTTTTATGTTCCGGATGATGAACTGGAAGAAGGACCCCCCGAGACCCTCGCGGGAGGCGGAGATTTTCTCATCGTCATCGATGCCGAGAAGGATGCCTGGTATGATCAGCTCACCGGTCCGTCCGACGGCCTGATTCACATGCCTTCCCGGTCTTATCTGCGGGATGTCGGCACCCCTCCGGCTGATGATGTGGATCTGTCCGCGGTCGTATGGATGGCCTGGGATGCGGAATACCTCTATTGCTATGCGGAGGTGACGGACGATATCGTCACCGCTTCCCATACATCCCGATTCCAGAACGACTGCATCGAATTGAAAATCGATCCCAATCCCTTTGAAGGCACCGGTGAAGGGACGGCGAATGCACGCCTGACGGCCCTGGGTGCGGATCTGGCTGAACAACCGGGAGGCGTGGACAATCTGAACGGATCGGGCAACCTGGTGGATGCGGTGGGCAACCGATGGGAGCCGACCGAGGCGGATTACGCACGCAGGGTGATCGACGGCGGTTATGCACTCGAATTCCGGATCCCGCGGGAATATATCAATGTGGTGGCGGAAGGCCGCGAGATGGTCTGGGGCGAGGGCGAGGTGTTCGGCATGGCGATCAATGTCGGAGACAATGACTCGGGTTCACGCGACCACATGATTCAGTGGTCAGCCGGACATACCGATCAGGCTCACAGCTTCGGCGAATTCCACGGCTCGGTCACCTTCCTTCCCGATCACAAGCTGAAATTCGAAGCCGTGAGTCCCCGCAATCCCGAGGTGGTCAGTGACAGCGCCGAGGCCTGGTATACCAATCCCGAACCTTCCGCCGTGAAATCCGCACCCGTGCTTGCGGAATCCTTTCGGCTGATCACCAATTATCCGAATCCGTTCAACCCGGAGACGCGGATCCAGTATCGGATCGAACGGTCCGAGACCGCGACCCTGGCGATTTACAGCGTGAACGGAACCCTGATCCGGAACCTGACCGCGGATCGGTTCCATGTCCCGGGGACCTATGAAATCACCTGGGACGGACGGAACGCGGCCGGTGACATGGCGGGAAGCGGCATCTATGTCTGCCGGCTTATCACTTCCTCCATGACCGTTTCAAAGAAGATGATGCTGATGAAATAAACAGGCAGTCCGGTTCTCCGGAGGATTGTTCCGGCGAACCACGATGCTGTTGACGGACGTCCCGGGGCGATGCCCCGGGACGTCGTCTGTTTTCTCATGATCTCAATCGGGTCCGGGGTTACGTGATGCATATCAAACGGGTGATCGTATTCCATATTCTGATTTCAATCTGCGCGTGTCAGACCCGGGTCGCCGACAGGAATGGACGGATCGACCGGGAGGCGCTTGTCCGCCGTCATTTCCCTGCCCTGAATCAGGCCGATCCGCTTTCCCCGTTTTCCGTCGGCAACGGGGAGTTTGCATTCACGGTCGATGTAACCGGCCTTCAGACATTTCCCGAAGCCTATACGAACGACATTCCCCTGGGAACCCAGTCGCAATGGGGATGGCATTCGGTTCCGAATGAGAATCGCCATGTCCTGGATGAGACCTTCGCGCAATATGACACCCACGGCCGGCCTGTCGCATATGCTTCGCTCCAGGATTCCCCGGCAGGCCGGTGGCTGCGATCCAATCCCCACCGGCTGCATCTGGGCCGGATCGGTTTCCGGATCCAAAAGGCCGATGGCCGGACGGCTGGATTGTCCGACATCGAGGCGATCGATCAAACACTGGACCTCTGGAACGGAATCATCCGGAGCGCCTTCCGCGTCGGGGAGCAGGCCGTTTCCGTGGAAACGGCCTGCCATCCGCAGGCCGACCAGGCCGCCGTACGCGTCCGGTCCGGACTGCTCGGGGGACGCCGCATGGGCGTCGTGTTCGATTTCCCGTACGGATCAGTGACCTGGGGAAAAGACCCGGCGGACTGGAATCATCCCCTGAAACACAACTCCGGGATTGTTTCCGGCGACGACCGGTCCGCCCGGATCGAACGCTCGCTGGATTCCTGCCGGTATTACGTGGACATCCGGTGGAACGGGGATGCGCGGTTTTCACGACTCTCCCGTCATTCCTTTGTCCTGGAAGCCTTACAGGGGGATTCCCTTGAATTCACCGTTAGTTTTTTGAAAGAAGAGAACATAGAGACGCCCGACGATGTCCCGACTACATTCCACGTTTCGTCATCCTCCTGGCGGAATTTCTGGGAAACCGGCGGCGCCGTGGATTTATCAGGCAGCCGGAATCCCCGGGCGTTCGAACTGGAGCGGCGGATCGTCCTCTCCCGATACCTGACGGCGATTCAATGCGCCGGATCGACCCCTCCCCAGGAAACAGGACTGACCTGCAACAGCTGGTTCGGGAAATTCCATCTCGAGATGCACTGGTGGCATGCGGTGCATTTCGTCCTCTGGGGCAAACCCGGGCTCCTCGAAAAAAGTCTGTCCTGGTATGAGACCATCCTGCCCGCCGCCCGAAGCGAGGCGGCGCGCCAGGGATACGACGGCGCGAGATGGCCGAAGATGACCGATCCCGACGGACGCGAGAGCCCTTCGCGCATCGGCGTGTTCCTGATCTGGCAGCAGCCGCATCCCATTTATTATGCCGAACTGCTGTACCGCGAGCGGAACGAACGCGCCGTCCTCGAGAAATACAGGGAAATTGTCTTCGCCACGGCGGAGTTCCTGGCCTCGTACGCCCATTTTGATCCGGAAGAGAACCGGTATGTCCTGGGACCGCCGCTGATTCCCGCGCAGGAGACCCATGCCCCGGAATCCACGATGAATCCCGCGTTCGAATTGTCCTACTGGAGGTTCGGGTTGAAGACGGCGCAGCGATGGCGCGAGCGGCTGGGGCTTCCCCGGCATGAAACATGGGATCATGTGCTCGCGCATCTGGCCGCGTTGCCGGTGAACCGGGGGCTGTACCAGAACGCGGAGACCGCGCCCGACACATTCGAGGACGCCGCGCAGAGGCGGGATCATCCCGCGCTGCTCGGGTCGTTCGGTATGCTTCCGAACGATACGGCCGATCCGGAGATCATGCGCCGTACCCTCGACCGGGTCATGCGGTCCTGGGACTGGGATTCCACCTGGGGATGGGATTATCCGCTCATCGCCATGACGGCCGCGCGCGTCGGCAGGCCGGACATTGCGGTGGATGCGCTGCTCATGGATACGCCCAAAAACAGGCACCTTAACAACGGCCACAATTACCAGACCGATGCGCTGCCGATCTATCTGCCCGGAAACGGCGGGCTGCTCGCGGCCGTGGCCATGATGGCCGCCGGATGGGACGGCGCGCCCCGGATTCACGCACCGGGATTCCCGAAAGACGGAGACTGGGCCGTCCGGTTCGAAGGACTGCAGCCGTTGCCCTGAGCGAAAAACATACCGGTTGGATGTCGGCGGGAGGCGATGGGGTCCCGTTTCGAAGTAAACGACTTTTTTCGAACGCGGACGGCCTCACCCGGCGTTTTCGGTTTGATGTCGGACCTCCATCCCCGCGGTGAGAGGATGCGTTAAACAAATTTCGGAGCCGCCATGTCCCTTAAATTCAAACAAATCCTCGTCCTGTTTCTCACGGGAGCCGTATTCCCGGCCGCGTCGTTTTCGGAACCCGTATGGGAAAAAGATCCCTATCGGATTTTCCTCCGGAACAACCGCCTGTCGCTGTTCCATGACCAAACACGCATCGCCGAGATCCTTTCCTTCGGATTCAATTTTGTCGAACCCGACACCCTCCTCGTCCGGGAGGCGGAGGGAGACACCCTGAAGCTCCGCCTGTGTTTCTCCGAAAACGACGGGTTCCATGACGATTTCCCCGGGGAGATTCCGCTGACCGTCGTCCACTCCCGTAACACCTTCCGCTTTTTCGCGGGCCACGAAACGTTCAGCCACATCACGATCCGGCTGAAAGACTTCGACGAGCGCTATTACGGTCTGATCGAGAAGCTGTATCCCGACAATTCCAAAAATCCCGACCTGCGGGGAACCACGGTCGATGTGGAGGTGTACGGCTACGGCGCGCGGGATTATGCGGAGAACTACGCCTCGGCCTATTCCGCCTTCTATCTGTCCAGTTCGGGTTACGGCAGTTTTTTCGACACCTTCGCGAAAGGACGCTACCGGCTCGGCATCGGCGGGGTGACGGAGATCACGCATCAAACGGGGACGCTGGACTGGTATCTTTTCTATGGGCCGGCCGGGGAGATAATCCACGAAGCCTATTTCGACGTGATCGGCAAACCCAAATACGTGCCGCTCTGGGCCTGCGGCCCGATCTTCTGGCGGGATCAGAACGACGGAGGCAGCCGGGAGATTCTGGAGGACATCGAGAAGTTCACGAAACTCCGGATTCCCCTCACCGCCTGCTGGGTCGACCGTCCCTACAGCCGGGGCGCCCATGCCTGGTCCCGGATGGATTTCGACGAGAATTTCGAGCGCCCCGAAGACTGGATCCGGCGGATCAATGAAGAGTACGGCCTGGAATTCATGACCTGGGTGGCGCCCGCGACCTTTCAGGACCGGGATTTTCCCGGCCTTCTGCCGGGTCATTTCGGCTATATGGACCTGACCCATCCGGAGGCGCTTGCGGAATTCGAAAGGCGGCTGAACGTCCATCAGTATCCGGCCGGGGTCCGGGGACACAAGATGGATCGCGCAGACGAGCATTTTCCCCTGACGGCCCGGTGGCATGAACCGGTCACCGAATCCGAATCCCGCAACCGGTATGTCTACCTCTTTTCCAAGACGATTCACGGGTTTCTTTCCCGGGCCCACGGCAAGAACCAGTTCAATTTCGCCCGTGCCGCCTATCACCGCTGCCAGCCGTATTTGAGCGCCGTGTGGGGGGGCGACAGCCGGTCGAACTGGCAGGGAATGGCGGGCAGCCAGGCCAATGCCGTGCGATGCGGATTCATGGGGTTTCCCGTCTGGGGCCAGGATACGGGCGGTTATCTGGGGCCGGGACGGATCGATGAGACGCTGTATATCCGCTGGCTTCAATGGGGCGCATGGAACGGGATGTTCGAAATCAAGATCGACGGCGCGGGCGGCAGCGGCAAGGATCGTCCGCCCTGGAAATATTCGCGGAGGCTGCAGGACGTGTTCCGCCGTGTCTGCGAGACCCGGATGTGGCTTTTGCCCTACATCTATTCCTGCGCCAATACCTCCGACCGGAACGGCGTTTTGATGAAACCGCTCGCCTACCTGTATCCGGAGGATCCCCACACCCACACGATCTGGGATCAGTTCGTCTTCGGCGGGGCATTCCTCGTCTCGCCGATGTTCACACCGGGGTTTTCACGGACACTGTACCTTCCCGCGGGCCGATGGGTGGATTTCGACGATCCGGCCCGGGAATATCGCGGTCCGGCCACGCTGGAGCACGAGGTTCCCCTCGAAAAAATCCCCGTATTCGTCCGGGAAAATTCCATCTATGTCACCGGAGACATCCATCGGGGCAATTCCCGGGTCTGGCTGAAGGAATCGCCCGGCGGGGAGGAGATCACCCTCCTTGCGTTCCCGGGAGAACCGGGAGATTCCACGCGATTCGATTATGTCGATGACCTGGACGGCGACCGTGTGAAGACTATGCGCCTGATCCGCCGGCCCGACCGGATCGTTTTCCGCTCCGGGGCCCTGACCCGGGCATCCATCGTCGAATTGAGAATGGATGAACATCCCGCCGGTGTCCTGCTCAATGGAAAATCCGTAAAATTCGATCCGGACCGGAAAAGGAAGAGGATTTCGGTGCGGGTCGGGAAGGATGTGCCGATCCATCTGGAAGTGATTTGTCCCATACCCAAACAAGGATCAGGATCATGAAAGCGACGTTTCTTTTTGTGCTGACGTTATACGCCGGATGGATGATCCCCGCCGTCCGGGCACAGGATAGTGTCGCGGCGAAGCTGACCCCCTCCGCCATCGAGGGCCGCATCCGGGAGATCCGGATGGGTGAAATCGTCGTCCGGACCCGTCCGGGCGCCGAAGTCGAGGTCCGCCAGACCCGCCATGAATTCCTCTTCGGGACGGCCGTTCCCAACCCGCTCGCGGAGAACGATGCGGATGCGATGTCTCCTGAAGACCGGAAGCAGTTTATCGAGATTCTTTCGGAGAATTTCAATTACGCCGTGCATGAGAACGCCCTGAAATGGTATGACTGCGAGAAGGAGCCCGGCGTCGTGGATTACACCACGGCGGACCGGCTCTGGGAAATCTGCCATGAACTGGATATTCCCATGCGGGGCCATTGCATTTTCTGGGAAAAAGAGGAATTCCTGATGCCCTGGCTCAAAGAGTTGAACAACGACGACCTGCGCGCGGCGGTGGCCCGCCGGGGCATCGGCGTCACGGGACATTTCAGGGGGCGCATCCATGAATTCGACCTCAACAATGAAATGATTCATGGCGATTTCTTCCGCCGCCGGCTCGGCTGGGGCGTCATCAACGAGATGGCCTGGCTGGCCCGGGCGGGGAATCCGGACGCCGTCTTGTACGTCAACGATTACGGGATTCTGGTGGACGGCGGGGTCAATGCGAGCGCGTTCATCTCCCAGATCGGGACCCTGCTGGCGAACGGCGTCCCCATCGGCGGAATCGGTTGCCAGGGCCACCTGGCCTCCAGATACAGGAGTCCCATGTCCCCGGAACTGGTTCAAAGAATGCTGGACAGGCTGGCCCGGTTCGATCTGCCGATCAAAATCACCGAATGTCTTTTCGATGCGGACACCGAGGAGAATCGCGCCCGGGAGCTTCGAAATATTTTTCCGGTCTATTTCGCGCATCCCGGGGTCGAAGCCATCGTGATGTGGGGTTTCTGGGAGGGCACGGCCTGGCAGCCGCAAACCGCGCTGTGGAGAAAAGACTGGACGCCGACTCCCCAGGGGCTGGCGTACCGCGACCTGGTTTTCGGCGAATGGTGGACCGAGACATCCGGCAAGGCGGACCGCGACGGGATGTTCCGGACGGCCGCGTTTTACGGCGATTATCGGATCACCGTGAACGGTGAGACCCAAAATGTCACACTGTCGAAAAAGGACAGGTCGGCGCGGGTGATCGTTCAATAGGTTTGTTGTTTCAGGAATTTTCAGGCTTATCAACACAGACGATGCGGACGGTGTAGACGTCATGGATGAATGCGGCATTCTCCATCAGGTCAAGAATGTCCTTTTTTTTATGAATGAGTCAGGAAATTGCCGCGCCGCGCAACGTGGCTCACCGTAAAAACAGAACATTGATTTTTTTGGGCAAATTTTCTTTTACAAAATACTTCTTGACTTATATCCGCATAATCTTATTTTTGATTGTTGCATCCCGGCGTACGAAAAACAGCCGTAACACATTTTACAAAGTGGTAGCGTCCCGTTTGACGAGAAGAAGCGATGTCGAGAATCCTCATCCATCAACACCACAACAATCCGTCCCCATGTTTAAAAAGGTTTGAATGGTGAGCGTCCAGACGATGAGGATGGCCTAAGAGATAGAATAGGAGCCGGCGCCATAACTCGCCGTATCCGGAAGAGAAATGTCGTACGGCATGCACATTGTCGGAGATCTTCCCGGCCGCAAGAAAGATCCCGATTAAAAAAATCGCCTGGATGACAGGGTTATTGATGATACGGCCCTGATGCGAGAAAGAGGATATGATTCATGCAATCTAAGAAAAAACGTATTCTGCTGATCGAAGATTCCAGATCGACCCGGATGACCTACAAACGGATTTTTGAAGACGCCGGATTCGAGGTGCTCGAGGCCGAAACCGGAGGAGAAGGCTGGGACCTGACTCTCGGGCGACATCCCGACCTCGTGGTTCTCGATCTGATCCTCCCGGACATGCACGGGCTGGAGGTCCTGAAGAACATCCGCAGCCATGTCAAGACGCGCACCATCCCCGTTCTCGTCCTCACCACGATCCAGGAGGCCGAGGAGGTCCAGCGCACGTTGAGTTTCGGGGCGAGCCGCTACGTGCACAAGGGCGGTATCACGCCCGAACAGATCATCGAAATCGCGCAGGATTTGCTGATCCTCAAGCAGGAGAGTTGACGCATTGCGTCCGCAATGATTTTTCACATACGGACACTCCATTGCGATGGATATGCGAACGGCTCCGGACATCCGGAAATGGGCGCCGGGCCGCCCCGGTTCCATCCCCGAAAAAAAGAAAGAGAGAATTCCGATCACAGAGTTGACTCACGACGACCGCGTCTGCGGCGTCCTGCAAGTGCTTGAACGCTCCGGCGGATTTTTGCGCGATCCCGCCTATTCCTTCCAGCCCGGGCGCGGCGACGTGTTCGTTCCTCCCCCCGTGATCCGCGAAACCGGACTGGTTGAGGGCGCGATGGTTTGCGGAACGGCGGTACAAACCGACCGGGGCAATCAACTGAGCACGGTTGAGTCCGTCTGCGGGCTGCCCCCGGATCAGTTCCGGTCCCGTTCCCGGTTCGATAAACTCATCGTCGTCAATCCGGACGAACGGATCCGGCTGGGAGGCGGCGGCAATCCGACCATGCGAATCGTCGATCTCATCGCCCCGATCGGAAAAGGCACCCGCGGCCTGATCGTGGCGGCGCCCAAAACCGGCAAGACCCGGATCCTGGAGGAAATGGCCGCCGCGATCCGTCATTTCGAACCCGAAGCGCGGATCATCGTGCTGTTGATCGATGAACGCCCCGAAGAAGTCACCCATTTTCGCCGCAGAGTGGATGCCGAAGTGCTCGCAAGCTCCAGCGATCAGGCGGTCCACCTGCATGTCAACCTGGCCGAACTGACGCTCGCGCATGTCCGTACGGAACTCGAATGCGGGCGGGATGTGGTCGTGCTAGTCGACAGCCTCACCCGAATGTCCCGCGCGTTCAATCAACACAGTCCGGGCGCGGGCCGGACGCTTTCCGGCGGACTGGACGCGCGGGCGCTCGAAATTCCAAGACGGTTTTTCGGCCTGGCACGCAACGTCGAAAACGGCGGATCCGTCACGGTAATCGCCACGGTTTTGATCGATACGGGGTCCCGTATGGACGATTATATTTTCGAGGAGTTCAAGGGAACCGGCAACAGCGAGATCGTACTGGATCGTTCCCTGGCCGATGCCCGGGTCTTCCCCGCGATCAATCTGAAGGCCAGCGGCACGCGCAGGGAGGAGCTGCTCCTGTCCGACGATGAAATGCGCTGGTCCGCACTCCTGCGCCGCGGCTTGGCAAAGGCGGATCCCGTCGAGGCCATGCGCGGATTGGTCCGTCTCGTCGAAACGTCCGCGGACAATCAGGATCTCATCCGGAAAACGGCGCCCGGCGCATGAGCCGTCCGGATTCATGTTTTTCTCGCGCTGTCTGATCTTCCCCGAGTCCTTTTTCAAATGATGTGGCATAGTCTTTGTTAAGTTACCAGACGATGACTGCGATCTCGTTTTATTAAAAGGAGTTCGATGGGGATGAACGGTACTCTAATCAAACAACTCCGACAGGATTTGGGGCTGACACAGGAAGAATTTGCACATCGTCTGGGAGTGACCCTGTGTACGGTCAATCGGTGGGAAAACAACCGGAGCCTGCCCAGCCGGCTGGCCAGACAGCAATTAGAGAAAATGGCTCCGGGTGCGGCCTCTCACGAGGCGTGATGTGAAAATCGCCGAATGACCTCCTGTTTTCTGTGGAAAAGGGATGTTCCGTTTCTTCCGGAGAGTTTCATTTGGAAATGATCATGCGGGAGATCCATTCATTTTGTAAGTGGCGAAGGGGAAGTCGCGAAGCACGTGAACCGGGAAATAATAATTTGATTCCTTGCCGCACGCAGCGTATATTTCAGGCGGCCAAGGGATAAAGACAGTCCATCGAATAAAAAAAGAATATCAAAGAATGTACAGGAAGGACGGCATGGATTTTCACGACAGCGGGGATCCGATCGACATTCTCCTTGTGGAAGACAATCCGGGCGATGTCCGGCTGACGCAGGAGGCCTTCAAGGCGGGAAAAATCCGGAACAATCTGTATGTCGTCCGGGATGGCGTGGAAGCGCTTGATTTCCTGTACCGGAAAGCACCCTATGAAACGGCGCCTGTTCCGGATCTGATCCTGCTTGACTTGAATTTGCCGAAGCTGGACGGGCGAGAGATTCTGGAAAAAATCAAATCACATGATCCCATCCGACGGATTCCGGTCGTCGTTTTGACCACGTCCAAGGCGGATGAGGATGTGATTCGATCGTACAACCTCCATGCGAATTGTTTTATCACCAAACCGATCGATCTGGATGAATTTTTTCGTGTGATCCGCGCGATCGAGAATTTCTGGCTGACGGTCGTCAAACTGCCCAATCAGTCATAAGGCGCCCGGCCCTCTTTTTACGCCCGGCCCGGGAGACTGAATATGGAAAACGAGACAATCAATGTTCTGTTGATCGAAGACAATGAGGCAGATGTCCGTCTGATCAAGACGTTGCTCTCCGAGACGATGCGGTCCGGAACCTCCGCGGCGGTTTCGCTCACGACGGCCGGCCGACTCGCCGAGGGATTGGCCCGGGCGGGTGAGAGACCTTTCGACGTGATCCTTTTGGATCTTTCTCTTCCCGACAGCCAGGGACTGGAGACCTTCCGCCGGACCCATGAACGGGAATCGAAGGTGCCCCTGATCGTCCTGAGCGGCCTGGATGACGAGTCGCTCGCGCTTCAGGCCGTCCGCGAGGGCGCCCAGGATTATCTGTCCAAGGGGGAGGTTACCGGCTATCTGTTGATCCGCGCCATTCGGTATGCGATCGAACGCAAACGGACGGAAGAGACGCTCAAGGCCACGAACAGAAAGCTCAGGGAACTGGATCGGTTAAAAAGTGAATTTCTCTCGACGGTCAGCCATGAGCTGCGGACCCCCATCGCGATCATGCACGAGGGGGTTTCGCTCGTTCTGGACGGCGTCGCCGGGCAGGTCACAGACATGCAACGCGAGCTGCTCGCCGACACGCTCGAGAATGTCGACAGGCTGACACGCCTCGTAACGGATCTGCTCGACATCTCCAAGATCGAGGCGGGAAAGCTCAGACTCCGGCGATCACGGGTCGACATCAATGAAATTTTGAAAAAAATATACACACATTACCTGCCCCAGGCGAAACAGAAAGGGATACGGCTCGAATGTGAGATTCCCGAAGGGCCCGTATTCTTATTCGCCGATGCGGACAAATTGATGCAGATTTTTAATAATCTGGTGAGTAACGCCATCCGTTTTACGGAAACGACAGGGACGATCACGATCGGCGCAACCGACCGGGAAGCGGATGTCCTCTGCCGCGTATCCGACACAGGGATCGGTATTTCCAGAGAGAACCAGCGGAAACTGTTCCACAAATTCGAACAATTCGGGCGGGTCGACGGACCCGGATACAAAGGCACGGGACTGGGCCTCGCCATCGCGAAGGGACTGGTCGAGAAACATGACGGACGGATATGGGTCGAGTCCGCATTGAAGGAAGGCACGACGTTCTGGTTCACGCTGAAGAAAATCCCCTTCCCCACGATCCTGATCGTGGACGACGATGAACCCGTGACCGAGGTGATCCGGGAATTTCTTCAGGAAGACGGTTATGAGTTTGTCGTCAGCCGGGACGGCTGCGAAGCCGTCGAACGGATTCGTGCAGAAAGGCCGTCCCTCGTCATTCTCGACATGCGGCTGCCGGGCATGAGCGGATACGAGGTGATCGGGCGGCTCAAACACGATACGCGCACCCAGAATATCCCGATTATCATCATCAGTGCTTTCTCGGTCGATGAAGAGAAATTGGGTGAGGTGGACGCCCACTCCGCCATCCCGGTAGTCCACAAGCCCTTCGACCGGGCGGCGCTCCGGAACATCGTGAGGGAAATGATGGTCGCTTAACCGCTGACACGGCCGTCGGGTCACTATGCCGCGTTGCGGCAGCCGGGAAGGCGTAACACGTCGTTTCCCGGGCATTGATACAATGACGAAAGAGGGTAATGAGATGGTTCCATCCGTCAAGGAGACACAAAAAATCGTCACGATTCTGATCGTGGAAGACAGCCCGACCCAGGCGGCGAAACTGAAAATGATTCTCGAGAAGGAGAATTATTCGGTTCTCATCGCCCGAAACGGGGAAGAGGCGCTCGATGTGCTCGAGAAGACGATCCCGACGATCGTCATCAGTGACATCGTCATGCCGGGAATCGACGGATATATGCTGTGCAGGCACATCAAGACCAACCGGGCCAGCCGTCATATTCCCGTCATCCTGCTCACCCAATTGTCCGACCCCAAGGATATCATCCACGGGCTGGAGTGCGGTGCCGATCACTTCCTCACAAAACCCTACAGCGAGGAAGAGCTCCTTTCCCATATCCAATACATCTTCATCAACCGCGAGCTGCGAAAGAATCCGGTCGCGGATCTCGGGATTGAAATATTCTTCGCCGGACAAAAGCATTTTCTGACGTCCGACCGGATACAGATCCTCGATCTTTTGTTTTCGACGTATGAGGCCGTCCTCCAGAAGAATCTGGCGCTTGAACAGAAAAACGAGGCGCTTCAGAAATCGCTCGAAACCATCAAGACCCTGAGCGGACTGATTCCCATCTGCTCGCATTGCAAGAAGATCCGGAAGGATGACGGATACTGGCAGCGTCTCGAGGAATATATCCATGAAAACTCCGACGCCGAGTTCACGCATGGTCTTTGCCCGGATTGCGAGGTCAATATTTACTCCACCTATTTGACGGGCGAGTAAATCGAGACCATTTCATAATGCAAGGATCCCGATCTGTCTAAAGGCGGAAGGTTTTATGACTCAAAAAAACAAAATTCTTGTGGTGGAAGATGAACTCGGATTCGCAAAAATGATCAAACTGCGGCTGGATTCAGTCGGCTACGATGTCACGATTGCAGGCGACGCCTATACGGGGACCCAGGAAATCATCAAGCATGATTACGCGCTGATCATCCTGGATCTCATGATGCCCGCAGGCGGTGGTTTCTCACTGCTTGAGCGGATCCGGAAAATTCCCGCCAAGGCCTCCATTCCCGTTATCGTCCTCACGGGAAAGACAATCGACGACGAAATCAGGAGTCAGGCCGAAGTCCTGGAAGTGGCCGCCATCTATACCAAACCCTACGAGAGCTCGGAATTTGTGGAACAAATCAAATCCATCGTCCCGCCGGAAACGAGGGATTGATATAACGGGGAATTGGGAATGGAACAGGACGGAAGACGTATTCTGATTATCGAAGACAATGTCGCCTTTTGTAAAATGCTGAAGATACGGCTGGATTCCCGGGGATACCGGACGCAGGCCGCCACCAACGGTCTGGAAGGACTGGCCGCCGTCCGGCAGTTCAATCCCGAACTTGTGGTGACGGACATCCTGCTGCCCGGACTCGACGGGCACAAATTATGCAGGATGATCAAATTCGACAGGAACTTCAAACACATTCCGGTCATCGTGCTGACTTCCCGCGACCTGGATGCGGACGAAGAACAGGCCAAACGGTGCGGGGCGGATGCGTTTATCATCAAGACGACGCGGGCCGAAATCGTGATCGATGTAATCGAGAAGCTGCTCGCGAAAACAAAGTAAGTGAAACCGATGCATAAAACACTGAACATACTCCTGATTGAAGACAATCCCGGGGATGTGAAAATCATCCGAGAAATGCTTGCGGATGCACAGGCATCCAGCCCCGCGGGCATACACTACACATTGAGCACGGAAGCCTATCTGAGAAAAGGGCTCGAACGGGGCGAAAAAGAATCCTTCGACGTCCTGCTGCTCGACCTGACCCTTCCGGACAGTACCGGACTCGACACCTTTCGGCGGGTCCATGACAAATCTCCCGCCATGCCCATCATCGTCCTGAGCGGTCTGGATGATGAAGAGGTCGCGATTCAGGCCGTGGGAGAGGGCGCGCAGGACTATCTGGTCAAGGGACAAGTCGACGGCAACCTGATTTCCCGGGCCATGCACTATGCCGTTGAACGCAAACGGATCGAGGAAGAGAAGACCCGGATCCAGGAACAGCTTCTTCAATCCCAGAAAATGGAAGCGATCGGGACCCTTGCAGGCGGGGTGGCCCATGATTTCAACAATCTCATGACCGCGATCCAGGGATTCACGGATGTGATCATGCTCAAAACGGACGAATCCAATCCCATCATGAGGGCGCTCAATCAAATCCGCAGTGCGGCGACCAACGCGGCCGATCTGACCCGGCAGATGCTCCTGTTCAGCCGAAAGCATCCCACCCGGATCGCGATTCTCGATTTCAACAAGGTGATCGATGATCTTCTGACCATGCTGCACCGCGTGATCGGTGACGACATCGAGATTCGTACGGGTCTGGAAGAAAACCTCTGGAAGGTACGCGCCGACCGCGCCTCGATGGAACAACTCATCATGAATCTGACACTCAATGCGCGCGACGCCATGCCCCGGGGGGGAAAGATCCTGATCACGACCGAAAATGTCATTCTCGACGAGGCGTATTGCAAGCTGAACCCCGAATGCAAATCCGGGGAACATGTCCGTGTTTCCGTGGCCGACGGGGGAGTCGGGATTCCGAAGGATATCATCGATCATATCTTCGAACCGTTTTTCAGCACGAAAGGGCCGGGCAAGGGGACGGGTCTCGGCCTTTCGGTCTGTTACGGAATCGTCAAGCAGCATGAGGGGTGCATCCTGGTCCAGAGCAAAGTCGGAAAAGGAAGCACATTTGTTGTCCATATTCCCGCCCAATTTGAAGAGGCGGCGATTGCATCGCCCGAAGCAATCAATCTGGAAGGGTTGCAGGGATATGGACGCCGGATCCTGTTCGTCGAAGATGCCGAAGGCGTGCGCGAATTCGCGAGTCTGGCGCTCGAAGAAAACGGATACCGGGTTCTCACGGCGCCGACAGCCACGGAAGCCATCGATATTTACGACCGGGAGGGAGGGCGATTTGACCTGGTCGTCACGGATGTGGTCTTGCCGGACCGGAGCGGACTCGACCTGATCACACGGCTGCTTTCTCAGAATGAAAAACAGAAAATTCTGATCAGCAGCGGATATACCGATCAGAAATCTCAATGGCCGGTCATCCGGGATAAGGGTTATCACTTTTTGCAAAAACCCTATGCTTATACCGACCTGCTCAAGGCGGTGAAAGAAGCACTCGAGACACAACAGAAAACATCGTAGAACATGGGAGTCAGACCATGAAAGCACATCGGTTAAGAGGGATGATACGTCATGCACTGAATATTTGGGGAATCTGGGTCGTATTGTTCGCCCTGATTCTGGGCGTTGCCGGCATTCTCCACCCCGGGATCGGAAACAATGCGGCGCTGATTTTTTTGGGAATCGCCGCCATCCTGCTTCTCCTCTTGGGGATATTCACACAGCAGATTCGGCCCGCAAAAGCCCTCATCGATGCCGCCCGTAACCTGAGCCAGAAAGACATCGTCGACCTGAAGGCCGGCGTAGCGGACCTGTCCCAGGGGAATCTCTCCACACGACTCGCCGTCCAGACCGAACCGCTCCGGGTATCCGCACAGGAAGAATGGGGGGATCTGGTCCACGGCATGAACCGCATGATCGAACAGCTTCAGGAGACGGCCGAGGAGTTCAACAACCTCACGGAGACACCCTGTCTCAGACTCTGTTATGTCGGGGCGGATTCTTTCCTCGAGGGGCAGAAGTGCGGGGATGTGTTGGGAGAGGCCGTCGGCGGCAGGGGACAGATCGCAATTTCCTCCGGATCCTTTCAGCATTCCGGACTCGAGTTGAGGAGAAAAGGGTTTGAAAGCGTCCTCCGGCAAAAATATCCGGATATGGAGATTGTCGATTTGCATGAGAGCCAGGAAGATGTCGAGAATGCCTATCGGCATTTTGTGGAGACGCTCAAGCGGTTCCCGCGGCTGGCGGGCATTTATGTCACCGACGGGGCCACGCCGCCGGGTGCGGCGCGGGCCGTTGCCGAGGCGAACCGGACCGGACAGGTCAAGATCGTGGGCCACGACCTCACGGACGAGACGATGCGGTATCTGGCCAGGGGCGTGATCACGGCCACTCTCGGCCAGGATCCGTACGCACAGGGCCATGATCCCCTGATCCATTTGTACAACCATCTCGTCGCCGGATGGACGCCGCAGGTGCCGCGCCTGCTGACGCGGATGGATGTCGTGACGGGTGACAACTACCGTGATTTCTGGGAGGAAGGACGCGGGATGATTCAGTCGGAGAATGCCCTGAAACGTCTCGCCGCACCGCTACCCAATCCCCAAACCCGGCCCCTGCGGCTCGTCATACTCGGACGCGACGATTCCGATTTCTGGAAACCTGTACAGGAGGGCGCGCTTGCAGCATGTGAGAAATTGAAGGCATTCAACTGTCAGGCCGAATGGATCGTCCCCGAAGAATGCCATCGGCAGAAAACATTTATCCTCAATGCATTTTTGGAAACGCTGGAGAAACAGATCGACGAGAAGGCCGCAGGCATCGCCATGGTGAGCGCCAACAACGCGATGATACCCATCATTAACACGGCGGTGAAGCGCGGCATTCCCGTCATCATCTCCAACAGCGAACCCGCGAGTCTGAGGAGCCTCATCTTCACCATCACCCGGCAGGCCGGCATGCTGATGGAGATGAGCGAGAGCCTGGCGGCCAGCACCTACGAAGCCAGCCTGGCCATCGAGCAGATCAACCAGTCGATGAACGGGGTGTCCGAAGGCATCGCCTCACAGAACGATGGGGTGTCACGCACGCGGGAGACGCTCGAATCGCTGCTGACCCACATCGATCAGGTCAGCCGCGAAGCGGAAAAAAGCGCCAAGGCGGCCGAAGAGACGGCCGGAGCGGTCACGACGGGTACCGACGCCATGAAAGAGACACTGCGCAGCATCAAAACCGTCGAGGATTCGGTGGGCGAGACCTGGGAGATCGTCCGGCAACTCGGCAAACACAGCGATCAGATCGACGTCATCATCGATCTGATCGACGACATCGCCTCCCGGGTCAATATCCTTTCTCTGAATGCGGCCATCGAGGCCACACGGGCCGGCGAGTTCGGGGCGGGGTTCATGGTCGTGGCCGGGGAGATCCGGAAACTGGCCAAGAACACCGCGGAAGCGACCAAGCAGGTCACGGAACTGGTCTACGCGGTTAAGACCTCGATCGGACAGGTGGAAAAGGTGATGTCGACCGGGTTGAAGCGGGCGAAGAAATCCGCGGAGCAGACCGACCAGGCGAGTGAGATTCTGGGTGAAATCCGAAATCTAGTCGAGGTCGACCAGAAGCGGCTCCAGAAGATTGCAACCTCTATCACGGAGATGCAAAAATTCTCACATCAGGTGGGCACCGCCATGGACAGCGTCGCCTCGGCAAGTGAGAAGAACGCCGGTGCAGTCGAAGCGGTCAACGTCTCGACCGGCGAGATGAGCGATCAGATCAAGGAAGCCAGTACGATGGCGCAACGTCTCGAACGGCTGGCGCAGAGCGAGCAGGAAATGCTGGCTAAATTCACGGTTTCCGTGAATGATGATGTATAACGGGTGATTTTTTTCTCATGCCGGCGCTTATGTCATCCGGTGACGCCGGATTGGTTCGGGGATCAAAACCGCCGTCGGCTCAATGCGCCGGGAACAAACCGGTGATCGAGGCCGCAATTTTTGATCTGGGCGGTGTGTTGATCGGGGTGGATTCCCTCAGGGGAGTCCGGAAACTGGCCGCGTCGTTACCCGGTCAATCCGAAGACGAAATTTTAAACTGGTTCTCGGGATCCGAAGCGGCCCGGGCGTATGAACTGGGGCGGATCGACGATGTCCTGTTTTATCGCGAAAGCCTTCGGGTATTCGGGAACCGGTATTCGTTCGACCTTTTCTCCCACGCCTGGACCGACATTTTTTATCCGATTCAGTGCATGATCGATCTGTTGGCCCCGCTCGCATCCAGGATTCAACTCTTTCTTCTTTCGAACACCAACCGGATGCATATCGATTTTCTGGTCCGGCGGTTTTCTTTTTTTTCTCTGTTCCGGAAAAGTTATTATTCTCATGAACTCCATCTGCGGAAACCGGACGCCGCGATCTATATGCATGTCCTCAAGGACGCCGGTCTCACGCCGGCGTCTTGCCTGTTTGTCGACGACAGAGCCGAGAACGTGAAGGCCGCGGCGGATTGCGGCCTGTACGCCTGTCTCTATTCGGGCGGGACCCGGGTCCGATGCGTCCCCGGTTTCAGGGAAGAAAAGCCACTTCAGCATATTTTTCATTGTTTTTCTCTCAAAATTTAATTTTATTATTTTACCGTGTGATCCATGAAACGAGGCGTGGTTTGTTTCCGATGTAATTCCGGACATCGAGAATCGTATTTCACCGACGCATGGCGGGAGGCGAACGGTAAGAGGCGAAGAAAACCTTTCTTTCCTGTTTGAGACGGGATGGCAATCGATGACGAAAAGGGGAACAGGACAGGAACCAATCGGAGCGGTCATGGCCCATCAGCGTCCCTCATGGGATGATTATTTCCTCGAAGTCGCCGACATCGTGGCGACGCGCGCGACCTGTGACCGCGGCCGGAGCGGATGCGTGATCGTACGCGACAAACGCATTCTGGTTACGGGATATGTGGGCTCTCCGGCCGGTCTCGCGCATTGCGACGAAGTCGGGCATCAGATGAAGAAGGTGGTTCACGAAGACGGCAGCGTGACACAGCACTGCGTGCGAACGGTGCACGCGGAACAGAATGCCATCACCCAGGCGGCTCGTACGGGCGTCTCGATCGAGGGCGCCACGTTGTATTGCCGCATGACGCCCTGCCGGGTCTGCGCCATGCTGATCATCAACTGCGGCATCCGGCGGGTGGTGTGCGAGCGAAAGTATCATGCCGGCGGCGAGTCGGAGATCCTGTTTCGTGAAGCGGGTGTCGAACTGACATACAAGTACGATGAAGTTCAGGCCTACGACGGGCAATAAGATGTGGCTGTCTCCCTTGCGATCCAATCCGGCCTATTCCCGATAAACCCACTTGGTTCGGGGACGGTCGGATCGGCATGGCGTATGTTATCGCCGGATTATTGCATGCCCCCTGTTGAGGGGCACGGATTATCTATTACGAGTTACGGCGATTTGACCCGAAAGTCTCTGGACGGAGAAAGATGATCCGGCGGCATCCGGGGAGCGGTTGTACATCCCTTCGGGATTGCAGATTTGCGTATCCGGAACGCATACCGAATCCGCGCGTCAGTGCGGGACGCGACCTGTCCGATTCCCCGAATGAGATCGAAACACAAGACCCCACGGAAGGAGGAGCCGATGGATTACACCTATCATGACCTGAAGCACAAGAAGGTGGCCGAGCTGCGGGAACTCGCGGCGGGCATCGAGCACGAGGCCGTCCAGGGATATACGCAGATGAACAAGGACCATCTGCTCGCAGCGCTCTGTACGGCACTCCATATCGACATGCATGAACATCATGAAGTGGTCGGACTCAACAAGAAGAAGATCAAAGAGCAGATCCGGGAACTCAAGAAGAAACGCGACCAGGCGATCGCGGCGAAAGACCGCAAGCAGCTCAAATCGGTCCGCAAGGACATCAAGGGGCTGAAAAACCAGCTGCGGCGCGCGATGGTCTGAATTCCGATGGATCACGAACCGGTTTTCAGATCATTGTTGATGCCGTATCGCGTCGGATCATGCCGGTGAGAGAAAAGTGGCCAGCGGTGCGTCGTACGAAAAGGCCTTGTGTGATCATTGCCGGCTCGGTGACATACGACACCATCGTGAGAGAGGGAGCGTGCTTCCGGAAAATCGGCGGGGTGTCCGCCTATGCCGGATTGACTTTCCGCCTGCACGGCATCCGGACGGCGGCGGCCTGCAATGTCGCCCCGCGTGACCGGCGCGTGAGAAATTTGTTTCGGCAATACGACATCCTTGTTTGCGACGGACCGACCCCGGTCACGACACGGTTCGTGAATGTCCAGACGGGTGATTCGCGGCGGCAGGAGGCGCCCCGTCTCGCGGATCCGGTCCGACTGATTCCGCTTTTGCCCCTTCTCAAATCCGTCGCCCATGTGCATCTCGGGCCGCTACATCCCGCGGATCTGCATCCGGAATGGCTCGCCATCCTGTCCCGTGTCCACAAGACGGTCTCGCTGGATGTACAGGGATATGTCCGCAAGATCCGGGACGGCCGGGTCTTTCCCGCCGTTTCGAAGCGGCTCCCGGAGGCGCTCCGCCTCTCCCGGTTCGTCAAGGCCGACTCGGAGGAAATGGCGGTTATCCTCGAACGCTTTCGCATGAAGATAGAGACATTTCAGGACACCTTCGGAATCGATGAATTGCTCGTCACCTCGGGGAGGCGGGGCGGGACCCTCCGGCTGGCCTCCGGGGAGCAAATCGCGTACGAAGCCTGTCCCGCGGGACGCGAATCGGATACGACCGGGGCGGGGGACGTGCTGTTCGCCGCATATCTGGCCCGGCGCCTGTACCGGAACGAATCTCCCGACGCATCCATCCGTCACGCCGCCCGTATCGCGGCGGATCAGGTGGCGGGCCGGTTCATCGCGTCCGAGACACTTCTGATTTGATTGTGAGTGAATCCGGCAAGAGGCCAGAGGCCGGAGGCGAGCGGCAAGAGACCCCTCGATCAGCTCAGGGCAAGTGCAAGATGAATCCGTGGATTTCTTGTGCTGGGCGGGCCCTGATATCCGCCTGATTCGTGCCGTCCACAGAGGCCACAATGTCTTTTTAAGAAGGATATATGCTGAAATCAGAATATCCTGATCCGGCCGACATCGCTTTTCTCAATCCTGCCGCCCGGACGGGGATCGTGTACGATCCTGTCTTCCTGAAACACAGCAGGTCGGACCATCCCGAACGGGCGGAGAGGTTTGTTGCCGTACTCGGCCGGTTGAAAGAGACCGGACTGAACGAAGCCGTCCGGAGAATATCCTCCCGTCCCGCTTCGGAGGAGGAACTTCTCCTGAATCATACCGGATCCCACGTCCGGCGGGTCCGGTCCGCGAGCGGTGAAGGGGAGGGGTTTCTCGATCCGGACACCTACGTGAATTCCTTCTCCTATGACGCCGCACGGATCGCGGCCGGGAGTCTGATCGATCTGACGCTGGCGGTTGTCCGGGGCGACCTCGAAAACGGATTCGCGCTCGTGCGTCCGCCCGGCCATCATGCCATGTCCGATTACGCGAAGGGATTTTGTCTTTTCAACCATGTCGCTTTGGCGGCGCGCGCCGCCCGGAAGGCCGGGGTCGATCGGATCGCGATCGTGGATTTCGACGCACATCACGGGAACGGCACACAGGCGGCCTTTGAGGACGACCCCCGCGTCCTTTTCATGTCGACCCATCAGCATTCCCTCTTTCCCGGAACCGGCGCGGCGGCCGAGACCGGAAAGTCCGGAACGGTCGTCAACATCCCCCTGCCCGCCGGAGCGGGGGACGGCTGCTTCCGCGCCCTGTTCGGCGAGGTGATCCTCCCGCTTCTCGTACGGTTCGCCCCCGAAATGATACTGGTTTCCGCCGGATACGACGGCCACCGGGCCGATCCGCTGGCCGGACTGGGACTCACCTGTTCCGGACAGGCATGGATTTCCGAAACGCTCGTCCGTTCGGCCCGGCAGATTTGCGGCGGCCGGATCGTTTTCACGCTCGAGGGCGGATACCATCCCGCCGCGCTTTCGGCCGGAGTCGCGAACAGCCTCCGCGCGCTGCTCGGCCGGGATGATTTCGAGGATCCGATCGGGGGGGCACCGCGATCCGAACCGGACATCTCGGCGCTCATCGCCGAGGTGAAACGGATGCAGCGGCTATAATCGAATTTGAAACGCCGCTTGGCGTTTCCCGGCGATTCCGAGAAATCGGGAGAAGGTTACTTGCACTGGTTCGATGGACGGTGTGAACAGGGTGGACGGACAGGTCCTTGAAGAACCATTCTGTCCACCCCATCCACTTTGATATTTCAAATTGATGATTCAATCTCATGCGAGCTGAATGTAAATCGATCGTTTTCCTTTTTTCGTTCGTCTTTTTCGAATCAGCGTTGGCCCAGACGGCCCAGCCGCCGCTCCTCAGACAGATCGGTGAGGAGATGGTTTCCGGGATCCTCAAGGCCAATTACCGGGAGATGCCGATCGACGAGATCCTGCCGGTTCAGGAACTTCCCCTGCCCGACGTCCGGATTCCTTTCGGCGGCCCGCATCCCCGGCTCCTCTTCCCCCCGGCCCGTGCGGAGGAAATCCGGCTCAGGCGGTGGCGCGCGCCGTATCGGGAGTGGGCGGACCGGATCCTCGAGACGGCGGCCGCCGGCCCGGATCCCGCCTCCCCCCTCCTGAACGAACTCCGGCGCAGCCAGGCCGCCAAGGTCAATGCGTTCGCCTGGTTCCTCACATCCGAACCGGTATTTCTCGAGACGGCCGTCCGGGCGCTTATCCGGATTCCCGAACTCGGTCCCGTCTACAATCTCGAAGGCGGCAGGATGGGCGTCGGATGGGGCGATTTCATGGAGGCGGCCGAAGCGGTACGCCATTATGCCGTGGCCTATGATCTCGTCCATTCCGTGCTTTCCCCCGGGGACCGGGAACAGATCGTCCGACGCCTGGCCGGGCAGACCGAAAAACTCCTGCTGTACCGTTTCGTCGTGCCCAAGAACAACCATGCCGTGGCCATCGGCGCGGGGATCGGGACCGCGGCGCTGGCGCTCGACCATCCGCGCGCTCAAGTCTGGCTCGACGCGGCGCTCGGCGAGATCCGGGCCGGGCTCGCCCAAATCGAACCGGATGGTTCGTACCGGGAGGGCGGGTATTACGCCCGGTACATCGCCTCGCGCCTCTATCCGTTCGCGCTCTATCTCTACAGCGCGGCCGGCGTCAACCTGCTGTCCCATCCGCGGATCCGGCTGTTCGACCGCTGGCTCGCGGACATCGAGAAGCCCGACGGTTCCGTCCCCGATTTCGACGACGCCTTTCCCGAAGCGCTTCTCTATCAGCCCATCGCGGCGGGTCTGGCTCCGGAATCCGGTGAAGTCCGGCGTCTTTTCCTGCGCCATCCGGGCCGTTCCCCGAAGGATGATCCGAACTGGATCGAGGCCTTCTGCGCCTACACGGAACGTCCCCTCCTCTCCGTTCCGGATGACCGGTCCGCCGTGTTCTATCCCCACGGCGGCATGGCGGTTTTCCGGGACGATCCGGAGATTTTCGGATTCTTCCTGGGCGAACCCGGACGCCCGCATCTCTCCGGCCACGATCATGTCGAACCGGGCGCGTTCACGCTTCACGCCTTCGGGAAGAATCTGCTGCTCGACGCCGGATACGGCCCGCTCGGCGTGGAAGATCCAAACCGGGCGTGGTACGCCTCGGCGCAGGCGCACAACATGGTCCTGGTGGACGGCCTGGGGCCGGATCAGAATCCGGTCCGGGGCGATCCGCTGGGCGGGACGATGCGCGATTATTTCGCGGCGCCTTCCATCGCCGCGGCTTCGGTCCATGCGCGGTACCGCGGCGCGGTGATCCATCGCCGGGTCTGGTTCGCCGGACGGCGGATTTTCGTGGTCAGCGACCGGATGGAATCCGGATCGCCCCGGCATTTCGCCGTCCCCTGGCACGGCGCCGGCGCCTTCGAAGACCTGGGTCAAAACCGCGTCCGATGGACCCGGGATGAAGTCGGCCTCGGGGCCCATTTCATCCGGCCGGACGAGGCGCCGCTGTTCATCGAGGCTCGGACCGGGCTGCACACCCGTCCCGATCCGGCCCGGGAACACACCCTCGCGCATGTCGCGCTGCCCCCTTCTGAAAGTCAGCGCCTTTTGACCCTGTTCGCGCCGCAGCGTGCGCCCGATCGTTCCGTTTCCGTGGCCGGCATGCCGGTTTTCTCCGATGTCTCGGCTACCGCACGGCTTGTCCGCTTTTCCGATTCCCCGATGGAGATTCTCGTCGTCTCGGCCGAGGGGAACTGGGCCTGCGGCGTCCTGGAAAGCGACGCCCGGACGGCCGTTTATCAGCGGGCCGGATTCCCGGAGCCGGATGTCGTGACGCTCGAGGAGGCGACGCGGCTCCGGATCGCCGGGAAAGACATTTTCTCTTCCACGCTGCCCGTGACGCTCTCGCTCGTGTTCGATCCCGCCGGATGGGTCGGCCATCTCTCCGCATCAGACGGCGTGGAGACACGGGTGGCCTTTCAGGTCCGGAGCGATCCCGGCGTGATCGGGTTCGACAGAGCATCCGTCCCATATCGACGGGAAAATGGCTGGGTGCTGTTCACCGTCCGAAACGGCGGAATTTTCGAGATGGGGCCGCAGAGCGGACGCGTGCGCCGGACCGAAACCGTCCGGGAGAACCTTCCTGTCCTGGAGCGGGTGTCACGCTCCGCCGATCCGGAACCGGGACGGAACCTGACCCAGACCGAACGGGTCCGGCTCCGGAACGAGATCGTCCGCGCCCTCGGGCAGGCGGGCATGGAGGCGTTCGACGCCCGCTCCGGCCCGGGCATCGGTGCGGGCGGTCTCTTCGGCATCGCGTCCGGCCTGCTCAACAGCCTGTTCGCCCAGACCGGAGGGCCGGGGCTGAATCTGCCCCAGCAGTTCGATTTCGAACGCCGGGTGGCCGGGCATCGCGTCCGGTATTTCGAGGAAGGGACGCTGACACAGGGCGGCCTCCGGGTCCACCGGCATCAGCTCTTCGTGGATGAGACGCTCTGGCTGACCCGCGAGACGCCCTTTACGGATTATTCCTCCACCGAGGCGATGATTTTCAAAGACGATTTCCAGGGGCAGTTTCATCTCCGGAAGCACGGCCGGGATCTGGGCTGGGGCGGGCTGCTGCGGCGCGACCTGGCGGACGGCTGGGTCTCGGCGGGACATCAGTCCGATCTCGCCGGATCCGGTGAGACCAGCCGGTTCGGGATGGGCCGGGGTCCCTGGGACGGAAATCTCTCCCTCCGCTATTCCCCGGCATCCTGGAACGGGGCGGATTTCACCGGACGGCACCGGGACGGCGGACAGGCCACGACCGTCCGGTTCCGCACGGACCGGAGCGGGACGGACGCATTCGGGATGAGCCATGCCCGGAGGCTTTCTCCTTCCTGGCACTGGAGCGGGACGTGGGAATCGGAGCGCCATCCGGCCGCGTCCGGCTGGCGCGCGTCGGCCGCGTCCCTGGCGTGGTTCGGGTACGGTCCCGCGAACGGCTTCATCCGGATCGATGCACGCGACGGCCGGGACGTCCGTTCCGCCTGGCAGGGGCAATACCGGACCGGGAGATGGCTGTTCGATTCGCGCGGGCTCCTGACCCCCCTGTGTACGGGCGATCTCGGCGCGGCATGGCGGTCCCCGGTCCTGTCCGTGCGATCCCGTCTGCTCAGGGGGAAACGGATGGAGGCGGACTGGATCGTCCGTCCGGCTCCGGGCTGGTCTTCCACGTTCCGCGCGGGCTGGACGCTCCGGCCCGGCGCGGCCGATGAAGCGGGCGTCGGGCTCTGGCACCACGGTAAGGCGCAGGCGGGGGGGGAGGTCCGGTTCCTCCGCAGGGACGGGGAATGGCTGGCCGGCCTGACGGGTACGGCGTCCGCATTCCTGTCCGGGAGCGAACGGATCCATGGATACGCTTCCGTACTCTTTGCGCCGGACGGCCGGCGGGAGCGGGTCGAGATCCTGGTCCGTCAATCCGGGAGGCTGTCCACGCCCGGGGTGTTTCTGGTGGCTGATCGTCGGGGGGTGACCCGGCTGGAAGGATTTCTCATGTGGCGGTTTTAGCCGGAATGAATTCCATAAAGACCCGGCAATGGGAAAACGGGCAGTTCGCAATGGGCAATGGGCAATCGGTGACAGGGACAGCGCTCTCCCGTTTTGAGGAGGGGGGAGAAGATTGCGCTATGTCCGGATCGATCAGCCCCGTTCTTTTTTCTGGACAATGAACCAAAAATTTATAAGATTACGGATGCTTCACGATCGTTGAAAAACCCGGAGGATCCGGGCATCACAAAACGGGAGGAGCCATGCGCTGTTTCTTCTGGATTTGGATCGGGGCGGTCATGAACGTTTCCCTTGCCTTCGCCCAGAAACCGATCCTGCCCGATTTCCACGCCGATCCTTCCGCGCGCGTCTGGGACGGCGTGGTCTGGATCTATCCGTCCCATGACATTCCGGGTTCCACCTACTGGGACATGACGGACTGGCATTGTTTTTCGTCCGCCGACCGGGTGAACTGGACGGATCACGGCGTGATCTTTGGCCTCGAAGACATCGCCTGGGCCGACCGCTGGGCCTGGGCCCCGGATGCGGCCCGGCGGGACGGAAAGTACTATTTTTATTATCCGGCGGACGATCAGATCGGGGTGGCGGTCTCCGACCGCCCGGACGGCCCGTTCCTGGATCCGCTGGGCGGTCCGCTGATTCACCGGGGCGAATCCGGCACGCGCGTCATCGATCCCTGCATTTTCCTGGATGACGACGGACAGGCATACCTCTATTTCGGACAGAACGCACCCCGGGTCGTCCGGCTGAATGCGGATATGATCACCCGGCAGGATCCGATCGTCCCGCTCGAGATCGAAAATTTTCACGAGGGGATCTGGGTGCATAAATATAACGGAAAGTATTATGTGTCCTATTGTTCCCATACGAAGACGGGAGAACTGCACGGCAAACTGGCATACGGCATCGGAGAGACCCCGTACGGTCCTTTCGAATACAAGGGCGTATTCATGGACAACGGATCCAGGAATGTCCATCATTCCATCGCCGAGATCGCCGGAGAATGGATCCTGTTTTATCATGTCCAGGGGCCGAGCTGGTACGAACGGCGGGTTTGCGCAGAATATCTGCATTACGACTCCGACGGGACGATCCGATACATTCCGATGACCCCGGAGGGGATCCGGGGGAGAGAGCGATAAGAGAGAGCCGGAAGGCTCCGTGCTTTCCCGCGCTTCCCGGACAGGGTGTCCGGATAGACAACCGGCGGGCCGGCGCGGAATCCGGAGACGGTCGATCAGAGACGGGGTGGGTTGATGAAAGAGGAAATTGTACGGATCGGCAAACAGGCGAGGCGGGCGGCGCTGGGACTGTCCGCCCTCTCGGGGGAAGACCGCGGCCGCGCCATTTCCGCGATGTCCGGTAAGCTGCTCGAAGTCAAATCCGCCCTTCTCGAGGCCAACAGGCGGGATGTCGGGGAGGCGAGCCGGTCCGGACTGGCGGGGCCGCTGGTCAAGCGGCTCGAGATTTCGGACAAAGTCTTCCGATACATGCAGGACCGGCTCGGGGAGGTTTCCCTGCTGCCCGATCCGGTCGGCCGCGTGCTCGAAGGCCATGTCCGCCCGAACGGACTGAAGGTGGAGAAGATCAGCGTCCCCCTGGGCGTGATCGGGGTCCTCTATGAGTCCCGGCCGAACGTCACGACCGATGCGGCCTCGGTCTGCCTGAAGGCCGGCAACGCGGTGATTCTGCGCGGCGGGTCCGAATCGCTCTCGACCAACATCGTGCTCGCGGACGCGATGATCGCGGTGTGCCGTGAAAACGGGGTCCCGGAGCATGCGGTGCAGATCATCCGGACGCCGGGACACGAGTCGGTCTCGGAACTTCTGAAGCTGGACCGGTATATCGACGTCCTGATCCCGCGGGGCGGCAAGCCGCTCATCCGGGCCGTGTCCGAAGGCACGCGCATCCCCGTGATCAAACATTACGAAGGGTTGTGCCATCTCTATCTGGCGGCCGATGCACCGGAGGACATGGCGGTCGCGGTCGCCGTCAATTCCAAGTGCCAGAAGGTGGAGGTGTGCAACGCCCTCGAGAAACTCCTGATCGACGCCGCATGCGCCGAACGGCTCCTTCCCGCTCTCGTCCGGGCGTTCGACGCGCAAGACGTGGAACTGCGGGGATGTCCCGATACGCGGGCTCGGGTTCCCTCCATGAAACCCGCGACGGAAGAGGACTGGGTGACGGAATATCTGGCGCCGATCCTGACCGTGAAGATCGTGGACGGACTCCGGGAGGCGGTCGATCACATCAACACCTTCGGTTCCGGCCATACGGACGGGATCGTGACGCAGGACATCGAGGTGGCGGCGCGATTTGTCCGGTCCGTCGATTCCGCGTCCGTGATGGTGAACGCCTCCACGCGTCTCTCCGGCGGAGGCGATTACGGGATGGGGGCGGTGGTCGGCATCTCAACGGACAAACTCCACGCCCGCGGGCCGGTCGGGCCGAATGATCTCACCTCCTATAAATGGGTGGCGACGGGAAGCGGGCATCTGAGGGACTGATCCCGTCCCTCCCGGTGTCCGTGAACAGGCTGTCCGTGAGCGGGGATAGGGGGTCACCATGCATCCGGTAAAGATTAATTTGCATCCGGGAGGGAGTTGGATTATATTTAAATTGTTCGGAGTTAATAAAACGGAAGTAACAAATGAAAATATTTAGTATCAAAGATAACGGTAAATTTGAAGAATTTTCCCAGACTCCTTTCCAAAATGAGCATGAAGAAAAAATACTTGAAAATTGGATTGAGGCCAATTCAGATGATATACTAGAAGACGGAAAACTATTAATTATTGGCAGACAAGTTACTACAAATTTAGGCAGTTTCATTGATTTACTCGGGATCGACCGTGAAGGCAATACTGTAACAATTGAACTTAAACGTGATAGAACACCAAGAGAAACTTTAGCCCAAGCATTAGAATATGCTTCATTCGTTTCAGATTTGGATGTTGATAATTTAGAAGAGATACTTCAGAATTATATGAGCGATGAATCATTAAGTATAGCCGAGTATCATAAGAACTATTTTGAATTAGCAGAAGATGAAGCAGTTTCTTTTAATAAAGAACAGCGAGTAGTGATAATAGGTCAAAGGATTACGAGTGAGATAAGGCAAACATCCTCATTTTTAAGGAAAAAAGGAATAAAGGTTACATGTTTGGAGTTTTCATTTTTCCAAAC
>OMKS01000100.1_pt1 | contig 72470 bp, 62 predicted proteins | sample 1674721 | NCBI WGS metagenome assembly OMKS01 (sample SAMN06264996, study PRJEB25208) | sediment metagenome | isolation source: hot spring sediment | place: USA: California | collected 2014-09-02 | reverse complement strand
GGTCGGCTGACATCCGTTGTCGGAAATAAGCATGGGAACCTCATAGCCCCCCTCCCTGATGCCTTCGGGAAAGATACGGTTCACCGCCTTGTTCAGAGCTTCCAGCCAGTCCTCTGTCCTGGAACGGGCCGATACAGAGTATCCCACGATCTCCTTTGTGTACCAATCTAAAACAACGACCAGATAGACCCAGCCCGAATAACGGCTCATGACCTTTGTCATGTCTATCCCCCAATACTGATTCGGCCTCTCCGCCACAGGCTTGGAACGCTCGACATACCTGGATGCTCGCAGTCTTTCGTTCTTTCTGACAAGCAGTTCCTCCTCTTTCATCAGTCGATAAATACGCTTCTTGTTCACATCCAGATTCATCCGATATCTCAGATAGGCCCACACTCTCCGATAACCCCAACAGGGATGCTCCAGCTTCAGAAGACGGATAGAACTCAGCACTTTTTCATTCCTTTGTCTTACGGATTCAGAAGGCCGCCGCTTTTGAATCAGTCGTTTTTTTTTAATTCAATCGTCAGTTCTCCTACGATCTGCTTCAGCTTCTTATTCTCCTGTTCCAGCTTCGCCTCTTTCTTGTTCCTTTGTTTAGACTCAAAGACTTCCGCTCCATGTTCCAGTAGCTGGTCTCTCCAACGGTAATAAAGCGTCTGTGAGATCCCGTAATGGCTACATAGCTGGCTGATATTCACCTCGCCTTTCATCCCTTCAAGAACGATCCTCAGTTTGTCTTTGCTCGCCCATTTCCCTTTTCCCATTAAGGCTCCTTTCTCATTCCACTCTAAACCATTTTGACCCTTCTGTTAATGGGGAGCAGTTTATGTGACTGTCGTATAAAACAAGCACGCGGGGTTTAATGCGTCACCATTTTGAAGGGTACTGACCCAAAAGCTTTCTCTTAACAGCATGGAGAAGTAGGGGTAGGATGAAGAAGGAAAATAAAGGAAGAAAGAACCGTTTTTGAATATTTTGAGCCTGAATGAAAGCGAAAATTGATGATGAGACAAAGACTGATTCTTATGATGATGAGCTCCCTTGCCGGTTTTCTTTTACTGTCCGGATGCGGGAGAAGTGATCATATTTCACATACGACGACTTCTGTAACTCTTATCAATGAACAAAACGGAGCAGCTGATATTGATGTCTTTGTCGTTGATGAGATTGATTTTGAAATTTTAATTCCGGATAATATTGACCGAAAGGTTACCCTGGAAGCATCCTCTGATGATGATTATGAATTCTTATGTTGGATCGATATGCAAAAGGATAAAGAGGTGAGTACAAGCACGGAGTTTGTTGTTGATGATAAAGAGGGGGTGACGCTTCGGGCTCATTTCAGGAAAAGGCCAAAAAAGGTTTGCGGTGATGATATCCTGGCGGTTGTCGGAAAAGAAACCATGTTGGGATTTTATGAGCCGGATGATTTAAAACTCATCGACCCGGAACAGAGAAAACACAAAGGTAAAAAACTCAGAGAAGAAGCCGCTCTCGCTTTGAATGAACTCCTTAAAGCAGCTCAGAAAGAGGGAGTGAATTTTGAGATAAAGTCAGCTTATCGAAGCTATGAAACACAGGAAAGGCTCTTTCACCGTTATAAAACGGTCCATGGGGTCTTGAAAAGTGAAAAGTTCAGCGCCCGTCCGGGACAGTCAGAACATCAATTGGGTACGGCGGTGGATTTCGGCGGGACTCGTTTTGATTTTTCTGTTGAGTTTGAAAATACACTACAGGGAAAATGGCTAATGGATCATGCTTTTCTGTATGGTTTTGCGCTGAGCTATCCTGAAGGTGGTGAGGAGCATACGGGATATATTTATGAACCATGGCATTATCGTTATATCGGGGTCAAACATGCAGAAAAATGGAAAATTTCCGGACTAGCTCTTATAGAGTACCTCAAAAGTATTGACTATTGACGAAAAGGACCCGACTCAGGCTCCGTTCCCTGCTATCCTGTTCTTGATTATTTCTTCTGATTTGCTAATATCAAGCGAATACCAATGACAGTAAGGAGATGTATGAAAAATATTCTTTTGTTTGCTGCTCTGTTTGTCATCCTTTGGGGGTGCAAGAGTCCTGAAGTGAAACTTCCGGTGGAGAATCCTGAAAAATACGTCATGGATGTGGCCCGGGAAGGGGATCCGGCCCTGATGAAGGCTATTTTAAAACAATATCCTGAATATAAAGACTTGAAAGAGGTGGATGGGACGGAGTTTCACGTTGACGGCTCTCTTCTGCATCATGCCGCCCGGTATCAGAACGACCCGGACATGATCAACATTCTCGTCAAGAGCGGTTTTGGTGTCAACCAAGAGAATGAAAACCTCTTTACGCCGCTCCATTTAGCGGCTCAATACAACGAGAATCCCGAAATCGTCAAAGCCCTGGTGAAAAAAGGCGCGCGTGTTGATTTTACCCCGCCCATTGGATGGACCCCGCTTCACCTGGCTGCGGGATGCAATAACAATGCGGATGTGACTGCGGCTCTCATCAAAGCCGGAAGTAATGTCTCCGCCGTGGACCGGATGGGGGACATGCCCCTTCATTGGGCTGCTTTGAATGAAAATCCTGAAGTCTGTGTTCGTCTGATCGAAGCGGGAGCCCCTTTTGACACACCGGGGGGAGACGGGATGACGCCGCTCCATAATGCAGTTCAATTCAATGAGAACATCGCGGTGATGAAGCTGCTCCTCAGTCTCGGTGCAGATCCTAACGCCCGGGATACGCAGGGCCTCACCGTTCTGCATTGGGCCGCTGACAGCTCAAACGATCCTGATGTGATCGCAGCCCTTGGTGAGGCAGGAGGTGATCTTCTCGCCCGTGACCTTGATGGTTCTACACCGCTCCACAGGGCGGCTTGTTTCAACAAAAACGTGTCTGTCATCAGGGCCCTGATCCTGGCCGGATCCGATGTGAACGGACAGGACAAGTGGGGGAACACTCCCTACGACATTGCCGTGAAAGAAGGAAATGACGTGGCGATGGAGGTGCTGAAGGAAGCCGGAGCAGAAAGAAGCAAGTCAAGCGATGATTGTTAGCAGGAAGAGATTGTGAAACGTATTGTGCCATTTTTTGTCTTTTTGTTGGCTGTGATTCATGTCGTTTCCTCTGAGGATCTGTTGCAAACCGCAAAAAACGGAACGGTAAACGATGTCAGAAAAGTTATTGAAGAGGGAGCCGATGTCAACACCTTGGGGAAAGAAGATCTGACCGCTCTCCATGTTGCTGCTCAATTTAACCCGGATCCTGAAGTCATTTCACTATTGATCGAGGCAGGAGCCACGGTCAATGCCACTGACTATTGGCTCCATACACCTTTAAAATATGCTGTTGCCCATAATGAAAACCCGGACATCATTCAAACGTTGCTGGATGCCGGAGCTCATTATGACCCCGGGCAAAACAAGGGATGGACGCTTTTACATCATGCGGCTTCTTTTAATCCTCATCCGGAGATCATCGATTTTCTCCTTCATAAAGGGATGGATGTCAATGCCCGCGAGGAAAATTTCGGTGATACACCGCTTCACACTGCGGCAAAAAATAATCCGTCGTTATCCGTGATCGAATCGTTGATTGCTGCAGGAGCTGAAGTGAATCCCAAAAATGATGATGATATGACACCTCTTTTCATGGCCGTGGTGAGCAATCCCAATCCGGAGATTATTGCTGCGTTATTGGACGCCGGAGCCGATAGCAGAGAAGATCGTCGTTTCAGGGAAGAAAAATCTCTGCTTTATTGGGCGATCCAACAGAATAAAAGCCCTGAAAAGACCGGATACGATATTAACCAAAAGATTAAAGATGGGAAAACCTTGCTGCATTTGGCTATTTTTAACAGCAATCCGGATGTCATTCTTTGTTTGCTTGAGCTCGGAGCTGACCCGAATATTGAAGACAATAACGGATTTAAGGTTTGGAACTATTATAAGGGGCAATCGTGGAACGAGGACTCTGAAGCTTACAAGACATTGGAGAAAATGTGTGAAAAGCCCGTCAGACAATGAAGATGGGTTCAAGTAAGCATGTTGACGATCTCTTGATAGGCCGGAAAAAAGAGTTATCTATGCTATACTTCAATAAACGATGTTTTCAGAAACGGAGGCAATATGAAAAAGGCTCTTTTACTTGGTGTTGTCCTGTGCGGTTTCGTAATGGTTGTCTTTTCAAGAAATATCTTTGAGGCTGCCAACGACGGGACGCCCGAAGAGGTGAGAACGGTCATAGGGCAGGGGGAAAGTGTCCACGCCTGTCTGGATGACGGACGGACGCCTCTCCATGTGGCCGCCGCCAACAACAGAGACGCCGCTGTGGTATCGGCGCTTCTCCGGGCCGGGGCCGATGTGAAGGCGGTCAACCGATACGGCTGGACGCCTCTCCATGAAGCCTGCGGGTTCAATTCCAGCCTTGAAGTCGTGAATGTCCTTCTTTTGAGCGGATCTGATATCCACGCCCGGACACAATACGGGGAGACGCCGCTTCATCTGGCAGCGGAAAGCCAGGATAATCCGAAGATCATAACGCTTCTTCTGAAAAACGGGGCCAAGGTTAATGAAGAGAACGACTACAGCTGGACGCCCCTGCATACTGCAGCGGCCTCCAATAAACACCCTGAGATCATCATTGCCCTGGTGAGGGGGGGCGCTGATGTCAATGCTCGTGATGTCAACAACTGGACGCCTCTCCATGCGGCAGCTGTTGAGAGCAAAACACTTACCGTTTTCATAACACTCGTTGACCTGGGGGCTGACCGATGGGCTGAGGATACCTACGGCTACACACCCCTGGATTATACCCGGGACAACGAAGCCCTGAAAAGTGCCGAAAGCGCTATCACGATTGACAAGTGACAGACGAGGACAGAGAAAGGCTTATGGAAGGCTTTTTTTCAAATCGATGTCTTTTCACTTTAACCTTGAACAATTATTTAAAGGGGTGTATAGTGAGCCGGATGTCGGATGAGTGTAAAAATAAAGGTTTTTGAAAAAAATTGTCGGTTATATTATCAAAAAAATATTTTCTTAATATATCTTCAAGTGACAAAACCAATACTAAAGGAGTACAATGAAAAGTAAATTAACAGTCACCCCTCTGGGAGGGTACGGAGAAATCGGAAAAAATATGACGGTTATGGAGAACAACAAATCCATGATCATCATCGATGCGGGGATATCATTCCCTTCGTCTTACTTTCCAGGAGTGGAATATATTATTCCCGATATTTCTTATGTGACGGAAAGAAAAGAGAATTTAAAGGGGATCTTTATCACCCATGGCCATGAAGATCATATCGGGGCTTTGCCCTATATCATAGAAGAGTTGGGATATCCGACGATCTATACCAAAAAACTGGCCAGGGAACTGATTAAAAAGAAGTTTGATGAACACGGAATCGAGTATAATAAATTTGTCCTTGTAGATGGAAAAGAGCCTGTAAAAGCAGGAGATTTTTCTGTTCAGTTTATTCATGTGAACCATAGCATCCCTGATTCTTCGGCCCTCTTTATTGAGAGCGGGAGCAAGAGGATCTACTTCTCCGGGGACTTCAAAATCGATTATACCCCGGTGAACGAAGACCTTATCGATTTAAAGCAGATCTCCAAGATCGGCGAGAAGGGTGTGGACTTGATGATTGTGGATTCCACTAATATCGAGACTCCCGGAATGACCGGCTCAGAGACGGCTGTGGGTTTTGAAATGGAAAAGATCGTCCAGAATGTCAAAGGACGTATTTTTGTAGCCACGTTTGCCTCCAATATCAGCCGCTTGATACAGATACTGGATATTGCAAAGAAATATAACCGGAAAGTCGTGGTGGAAGGGCGCAGCCTGAAATCGATTATTGAGATCGCAGGCCGCCTGGGGTATATCAAAGTGAAAAAAGGAGATATCCTGAACATTAAAGAAGCCGAAAAGACCCCCGATGACCAGCTTCTTGTGCTGGTAACAGGAAGCCAGGGGGAACCCATGTCGGTGCTGCAGCGCCTATCTTTGAATATGCATCCCAAGCTCAAATTGAAAAGGGGCGATACGGTCATGATCTCAGCGAAAATGATCCCCGGAAACGAAATACATATCAACAAAATGGTGAATCAGCTCTTCAAGAGCGGCGCCAGAGTCTATTATGAGAATGTTTCAGAGATCCATGTCTCCGGACATGCGGCCCGTGAAGACATCAAGATGATTGCCGCTATGGTCAATCCGAAGGCGATTGTTCCGTTTCATGGCGAGTATAAGAATATGGCCATGTTGAAGCATGTCTTCACCGAAATGGGCTATAAAGAAGAGCAGATTATTCTTGCAGAAATCGGCACTCCTGTCTATTTGGCCGGGAAAAAGGCATATGCAGGCAATCATAAGGTGCCCAGCGGTAAACGATTTGTGGAGAATTACGATGAGATCACCGCAGACGAAGAGCTGATCACACAACGCAAGATCATCGGACAGGAAGGGGTCTTGTTCCTGATCTATGATTATATGGCGGAAACCGGTGATATCATTATGGGGCCGGAAGTGGCCAGCGCCGGCCTTCTTCTCAATGAAGACCACATAACAGAGATCGGTCAGCGCCTTCAGGATATTCTTTATTCCATGGATGAAAAAGAGCGTAAAAACAAGGAATATGTCAAAGAGGCTGTCAGTCGCCGTATGAAACGTTTTCTCAAGAAAAAACGCTCTAAAGAGCCGGTGGTGATTTCTCATTTCCCGGAGTGGGGACATGAGTGAGTTTTTCAGGATCCTTCCGGAAGCTGTTATCCAGGGGCTGACCGAGTTTCTTCCGGTAAGCTCCTCAGGACATCTGGTTCTTGTCGACGCCCTTTTCGGGCACGGGGGAATGACATTAATGACAGGGGCGATTCTCCATTTGGGAACGCTGTGTGCTGTCATCGCCTATTATCGGAAGGAGATCCGGGTATTTTTAGAAGGCCTCTTCCGGGGGAAAAAAGAGAGCTGGTTTTATTTTCTCTGCCTGGCTCTTTCCACTGCCGTAACGGGTCTATTCGGGTTTCTTTTTGCGTCCCGGGCAGAAGAAGCCTTCAGCTCTCTGAGGTTTGTTTCCGTAATGTGGCTTATTACCGCCGTTATCCTTTTTCTGACGGATAAAAGGGAAGAAGGAGTCCGTCCCCTTACTCCGATGATCGCCCTTTTTATCGGAATGGCTCAGGCCGCCGCAATTTTTCCGGGTATCTCCCGGTCGGGGATTACTTTAGCCGCAGCCCTGTTATTGGGACTGAAAAGAAAAGAGGCTTTGCAATATATCTTTTTCATCTCTATTCCGGCCATCGCCGGAGGAGCGCTTTTCTCTTTCAAAGAGGGGATATCCATAGAAGAGAGCGTTGTCCTTCCTCAGTTGATTTTCGGCGCCCTGATAGCCGGGATCGTCGGCTATTTTGCCATCAAAATCCTGGTAGCGGCTACCCGAAAAGGGACTCTCCGCTATTTTTCTCTCTACTTGTTTATCCTTGCCTTTTTAGTGCTCCTCTTTTATAATTAACACGCTATGGTAAGTAAGAAACGCTCCAAAAAAAGAGAAGAGAATCCACAGAGTGATATTAAAGGGGTCATTTTTGTCGGGTTGGCCGTATTGGTTTTTCTTGCCTTGGTCACTTACTCCCCTTTAGACCCCCCACAGGGAGCAACAGGAGAAAAGATCCACAATTTTATCGGTTTGATGGGGGCTTATGCTTCTCATTTTTTCCTCCTTTTTTTGGGCGATTTGGCTTTTATTATCCCTATTTTGTTTTTTATCGGCGGAATCAATGCTTTTATGGACCAAAAAATTCTGGCCGGGCGTAAAGGGGTTCTTTTTGTCCTGGCTGCCGCCGCTTTTATCATTTTACTGCAGATCAATAATGTGCAGCTCTTCACTCCCTTAGAATGGGGAGGGATGTTTCCTGAAGCGGCCGGGGCTTTTATGCTACGTTTTGCAGGGAAAGTTGGAACATATATTATCCTGGCTGTTTTGATGTTTTTGATTCTTCCTGCTTTTATCCCTCTTCTGATCTTGAAAAAAGGATGGGACCTGGCTGCGGGACTTTTTTCCTTTGCCCGTAAAGTACCCCGTAAAAAAACGCCGAAACGGGATCTTCACCAAAAACGGCTTCCCAAAAGAGAAAAGACTGAAAAGAAGGAAAGAATAAAAAAAGAAAAGCCCCCTCAACGGACTCCGGGGGAAGAATTCGTCTACCATGTCCGCTATTTTAAAGCGGTGATGGACAAGACAGACACAAAAGAAAAGGATATTGTCCCGGGCCATGCAAAAGCCGATGAACCCCAACTTTTAGGTTTTGAACAAAGTCTTTCTGAAATCCCCGATAGCGGGCCGATTCCTCCTACGGAGCTGTTGTCCTATTTGGTCCAAAAGCAGGAAGAAGAAGATACAGTCAAAGTCGCTATGTTGCTGGAAGACGCTCTGGCCGAATACAGCATCCAGGGCCGTGTGGTCAATGTTGAAAAGGGACCCATGGTCTCTTTGTATGAAGTGGACGTGGAAAAAGGGATAAAACTCAATAAGATCGTCTCGCTTGACAGAGAGTTGTCTCTTTTTCTGAGCAAAACAAATATCCGTATCATCGCGCCTCTTCCGGGGCGGGGGACTGTGGGATTTGAAATCCCTAACAAAAACAGAAATTTTATTTCCTTGCGGGAAAATATAGAGAGAAACGAGTTTAAGAATTCTCCGTCTCCTTTGACTGTGGGATTCGGCAAAGGAACAAACGGAGAGCCGGTAATCATCCGGATCGATGAATTACCGCATCTTCTGATAGCCGGGGCGACCATGTCCGGTAAGAGCATTGGTATTCACACGATTATTATGAGTATTCTCTACAAAGCGACCTATGAAGATGTGCGGATGCTTCTTATCGACCCGAAACGGCTTGAATTTCCTTATTACAATGGGATTCCCCATCTTTTGAGTGATGTCATCGTTGAGACACACGAAGCCGTTAATGTGCTCAAATGGGCTCTCTATGAGATGGAGCGCCGTTACAAGTTCCTGGCCCATCACGGCTATCGGGACATTCAATCTTTTAATGAAGCCAACCCCAATGAGAAACTTCCCTTCATTCTTATCGTCATCGATGAGCTGGCTGATCTTCTGGTGACCGCCGGCCAGGATGTGGAGCAATCCATTATCCGGCTCGGACAAAAGGCCCGGGCTATCGGCATCAATTTGATCTTGGCCACTCAGCGCCCTTCAGTCGACGTGATCACCGGTACGATCAAGGCCAATTTTCCCGCAACGATCGCTTTCAAGACATCTTCAAGCTCTAACTCCCGGATCATCCTGGGAACCAACGGTGCCGAAACATTGTTAGGAAAAGGAGACTTTCTCTACCATAAGATGAGCGGTGAGATCGTCCGCGGACAGGCTTCTCTGGTTACCGTGGAAGAGATCAGCCGCACCGTGCAGTATTTGCGCCGTATCAAAAGAGGAGAGGATGAATACAAAGAGATGTTTGAAAAGGATAAGGAGATCACTTTGGAAATGGACGACAAAGACGAGCTTTTCCCCGAAGTGATCCGCTTGATCTACAACAATCTCATGGATGACCAGAATACCATCTCCACCTCTTATATTCAGAGAAAGTTCAGTATCGGATACAACAGGGCCGCTCGTATTATCGATTCCCTGGCGGAAGCGGGGATCATCGATGAAGAAGGGGGCTCGAAGGGGCGGCTGATCCTGGTGGATGTGGAAGCTTTAAAAGATTTTCAATGAAAGAGATGATTATGAAAAAATTCCTGATTCTTATTTTATCTGTTTTTTTTGCTGTGCTTTTCGTTTGCGGTGACTCTCTTGACAGCTTTATTACTCTTCTGAACCAGAACCCGACCATGCGCGGGACATTTTCACAAAGGACGTATTCCTATCTCGGAGAGGCACAGGACGAGACAAAAGGTGTCTTATGGTTCCGGCCTGAAAAAGAATTCCGGGTAGAGTATACCTATCCGGTCAAAGAGGTCATCCTGACCAATGACAGCGGTTATGTCAATTATATCCCGGAAGATGATGAGCTGATTCAAGGCGGTCTGGAAGATTTCATATTTGTCTCTCCCTTTGCGATGCTTAAAGAAGCCCGCACTTATTTTGACGTTGAGAAGAAATCCGAACGCAATTTTGTGTTGAGTTCCAGGGGAGAAGAGACCGGGGACATTGAAAAGATTTCCATCACTTTCGGCGCCGATGGTTTTCCGAGCAAGCTCAATGTGGATTTTCACAGCGGTAATATGGTCTTCTACACATTTAAGAGCTTTAGAAAGATCTCTTACAACCCTTCGTATTTTGACCTCTCTGAGTATTCAACCTTTTTTTCAGGCCTATGAAGTCATTTCATATTGTAACGTTGGGTTGTGACAAAAACCTGGTAGATTCCGAAGAGATTGCGGGACGGCTCATACAGAAAGGAGCCCGGCTTGTTTCTCAGTGGAGCGAAGCCGATCTGCTTCTGATCAATACCTGCGCCTTCATTGACGCCGCTAAAGAAGAGAGTATTGAGACGATTCTTGAGTATGCGCGCCTGCGCGAAGTGTCCGGGGCGAAAATGCGCATTGCTGTGATCGGCTGCCTTCCCGAAATCCATAAAGAGGAGCTGGCAAAGGAGATCCCTGAAGTGGACGATTGGGTCATTCCTTCACAGTATCAGAATATCGAGGCTCTTCTCGAATCAGCCGCTCCCGGCAAAAGCGGGGAGCATGTGCAGGGTTTTATCGGGCCGTTTGACTGCCGCATTCCTCTGGACAAAGCCCATTACCGCTATCTGAAGATCTCCGACGGCTGCGACCTGCCCTGCAGTTACTGCACGATTCCAAAAATAAGAGGCGGGCTCAGAAGCCGCTCTCTTGATGAGGTCAAGCGGGAAATGGACAGGCTTTCTGAGGACGAAAGAATAAAAGAAGTGATCCTGGTCTCTCAGAGCACATCCTTTTACGGGACAGACAACGGCTCATCCTTAAACAGCCTCCTGGATCTCTGGGGGCGCTACTCTTTTCCATGGAAACGTCTTCTCTATCTGGATGTCCGCCGTATTGACGCAGATTTTCTTAAAGCCGTGGGGGATAACGGTATTCTGCCTTATTTTGATGTTCCCCTTCAGCATGCTCATGACGGTGTTTTGCACGCCATGAAAAGGGGATATACACAAAGAAATATCCTCGATACCCTGGATATGATCAAAAACACTTTTGACGACGCGGTCTTGCGCACGACTTTTATTACGGGATTTCCCGGGGAGACAGAGGAGGCCTTTCAGGACCTTCTTTCCTTTGTGAGAAGGGGTTATTTTGATAAAATGGGGGCCTTTGCCTATTCGTTTCAGGAAAAAAGCCCCGGAGCAGGGTTGGGAGACCCTGTGTGTGCTCATGTGAAAGAAGAGCGTGTAGAAAAGCTGATGACAGCTCAAAGGGAGATCAGCACTGATAAACTGGCAGCGTTGACGGAGCAGTCCTTCGATTGTCTTGTGGATTTTACCGGAGAAGAGGGGCGGATATGGAGAGATGCTCCGGATGTGGACGGGGTTGTTTTTCTTGATAATCCCGAAGCCCTTGAAGGAGAATTTTATCCGGTCACTATTACCGGAAGTTATGAATATGATCTGGAAGGAGAGGTTGATGTATGAGAAGGCTTCCCAATATTTTGACAATTTTGCGTATTGTGCTTGTTCCCGCCTTTATATGGTTTTTTGCCCAGGTTCATGAGAATAGGACATATGGATATATCGGGCTCGGGCTTTTCATTTTTATGTCTCTGACTGATTTCTTTGACGGCTATATAGCTCGAAAATACCAATGGATAAGCGATTTCGGAAAAATATGGGATCCCTTTGCCGATAAGCTTTTGGTCTACTCAGCTCTTTTTCTGCTGGTCTGGCTGAAACGTTTTCCCCTTTGGATGGTCCTGATCCTTTTGATCCGGGAGATCTATGTGACGTTGCATCGGGACGCTGCCCTGAGGAAACACGTGGTTATCGCAGCGGTCTGGAGCGGGAAAGTGAAGACGAACTTTCAGCTCTTTGCCATTATTGCCGCCATGATCAATATTCTGACCTTTGACAGCCTCGAACAGACTGATATGGCCCTCTTATGGGGGGCGTTGTTGATGACCGTCTACTCGGGCATTGATTATTATATCAAAAACCGCGGTGTCGTCACCGGACAGGAATTTTGGGACCAGGTCAGCCGCTTTTTCCTCACGCTCTTTTATATCGGACATATAAAAAAAGCGCCGGGGACATGGGGAAGTCTGGCTGCCGTCATTATATGGTTTTACTGGGGGTTTGCCCACATCTCTCTTCTGACGTGGATATTGCCGGTAATGTTTATTCTCGGACTTGTCCTTTCCAACCGATCAAAGACGCTTTTCGGGCAGGATGATGCTTCGCCTATTGTCATGGATGAGTTTGTGGCTCAGTTTATTCCGCTTTTTCTGGCCGGGAGAAGTCCGGCTCTTGCAGCCGCTTCTTTTATTCTGTTCAGAGTCTTCGATATCTGGAAGCCTTTTCCCGTGCGATGGTTTGACAAAATGAAAAACGGGACCGGGATTATGATGGATGACGTGGCTGCCGCGGTTATGGCCGGAGCTTTGATTTTTCTTATAAAATGGGGGATAAATTTTGCATAATACGGGCTTGATAAAAACAAGAGTCTTGCTATACTTGTAACAAATTAGTGGAACCAAGGAGGTCGATATGAGAAAAGGATTGATTATAACGCTTGTGCTTATGTGCGCCGTGGCGTTGCTTCCTGCCCAGGAAAACAACATGATACAACAGATGGACAAGGGCGAAATAGATTGGACGGAGCTTGTGATCAGGTCTGTAGGAATTGGTGCACCCAATCCCAATCTGCCTGCTGCGGCTCAGCGTCCTGCGGCAAAACGAGCAGCCCTTCAGGATGCTCAGAGAAACCTGCTTGAAGTCATGCAGGGCGTCCATGTGACATCAGAAACAACTGTTGAGAATTTTATGCTCAAAGATGATGTCATCAAATCAAAAGTAGAAGGGATCTTGAGGGGTTACAAAGAAGAGAAGATCAAATACATGTCAGACGGGACTATTGAAGTCGTGTTGAGCATCGCCATTACCGGTGATCTGGCCAAATTGATGCTTCCCCTTTATGATGTGCCCAAAGATGTCCCCAAAGTGGGAGAAGGCGTATCAAAACCCTCAGACTTGGCATATACCGGTATTATCGTCGATGCGCGCGATTACACCCTGCTGCCCTGTATGTCTCCGCGGATTTATACTCAGGATAATACAACGATTTATGATGCCTCCTATGTGGATCCTGATTATGCCGTAAAAATGGGTGTTGTGGGTTATGCCAAAAATCCTGATGCTGCCAAAGAAGATGACCGTGTGAAATCCAACCCTCTGGTTATTAAGGCCACAGGAGTTGCCGACAACAGCATGGACCTCTATATCTCAGGCGACGATGCAGCCAAAATTACGAATGACCCCAACCTGTTGGATCAAATCAAACGCTGTAAAGTGATTCTTTTGCTTCAATAGCAAGGACGGAGGAATAATATGAAACGTTTGTACGCTGTCATCATTTTACTGGCTGTTGTCTTTATGGCCGGTTGCGGCCCTGAAAGAAAACAGGAAAGCATTATGGATACTCCGGAATCCCATTATAAAGAAGGAATGAAATATATCGAAGTACAGCAATGGGATAAGGCTTTTAACGAGTTCACCCTGGCTAAGACGCTGGATGCTAAGTACGCCCCGGCTTATGAAGGCATGGCTTATGCTTATCTGGGCGAAGGGAAAAACGATTCAGCTTTAAAAATGGCCAAAGAGTGTATTTCCAAGGATTCGAAGTATTGGAAAGGCCATATTGTCATGGGGAAGGTTTATTTGGCCATGGATGAGCCGAAAGACGCGTTGAAATCCTTTACCAGGGCTCACAAACTCAATGAACGATCTGAAGTAACGACTCGCATGGTCGGTTATGCCCATTATCGGCTGGGTGAATATGAAGACGCCCGCAGCTGGTATACCAACGCCTTGCAGCTCAAAAGCAATGACACAGCGACTATGAAATACCTTGATGAACTGAACGAGATGCAGATGGCCGTGGCCGGAATGGGTAAAGCCGCGCGTCGTATTGCCATGAGTCCGGCGATCACACGCGCTGATGCTGCCGCTCTCTTTGTAGACGAGATCAATGTGGAAAATCTTTTCAAAAAGGAAGAGAACAAGGGATTTCAGGAGTACGGTGCAGGAAATGAGCCTCAGGAAGATTTGAACCTTCCGGATGTGGCTCCCGATTTCTGGGCGTATTCCTTTATTTCAAAAGTTGTCGAAGGCGGGATCATTGATGTTTATCCCGACGGCAATTACCACCCTGAACGCGCCATTACAAAGGCTGATTTTGCTGTTTTTATCTCCCGAGTTCTGATGAAGATCGCTGATGACCCGAAAATGGCGACTCAGTTTATCGGCACACCTTCTCCTTTTGCAGATGTGCCCGGGAGCCATTTTGCATTTAATGCCATTATGATCTGCACCAGCCGTGGTATTTTAGATACTGATATTTCAGGAAATTTCGGAATCGACGAAAAAGTGCCCGGACGAAAAGCGATCATGGCTATCAAAAAACTCAAGACGATCTTGAATTAATCCTTCGGGGCCGCTTCGTGCGGCCCTTTTTTTTAAAATTCTTTTTTGAAATAATCAATCCTATGGTAGAATGAGCTATGAAAAGATCTTCAGAGAATATTTTGTTTTACGGCGTAGCCGGTTCTCCTATTCTGCACTCAAAAAGCCCGCAGCTTTTCTCTCTTTTTTCCAATGAGAGGGCTTCTCTCGGACATTACGGGCGTTTTCTCATCAAAACAGAGGAAGAACTCCGCTATTTACTGTCGCATTTCCCCTTGCAGGGGCTGAATATTACCAGCCCGTTGAAAGAGAAGGCACTGGGCTGTGCCGACACCTGTGAAAAAGAAGCAAAAATCATAGGAGCCGCCAATTTACTGGTAAGAGAAGAAAAGGGTTGGAGAGCTTATAACACGGACTACACGGCTCTTCGTCTGCTTATAGGCAAAACAGGCGTCAGCGCAGGGAGTTCTGTTTTGATTGCAGGGGCAGGGGGAGCAGCGCGTGCCGCGGCCCTTGCGGCCCGGGATTTGAATTTTTCAGTGACGTTGACAAACAGGACGGAGGAGAAAGGGCGCAGAACCGCTTCCGAACTGGGAATCCGTTTTCAGCCATGGGATGAGTCGAGAAAAGCATTTCCCCTTATGATCACGGCTCTTCCGGGACAGGCTGATGCCTTATCGGACCATAAGGAATTCGATGGAATAATCATCGATGCGGCGTACCCTTCGTCAAAAACAACCCGAGAAGCCTCGAAAAGGGGGTTGTACGTCCTTTCGGGAGAGGAATGGCTCATCGAGCAGGGGAAAGCCTCCTATGCGATTATGACGGGTTTTCAGCCTTCTGAAGAAGACATAAGCTCCGGACGCCTGAAAAGTATTTCCCTTCCGGGACTGCCTGTTATTCTGTGTGGTTTTATGGGCTCCGGTAAGACAGCTACGGGGTATCACTTGAAAAAAAAAGGGATGAGTCTTTACAGCACAGATAATGAATTGTCTAAACGGGCCGGATCTTCTGTCCATGAGGCTTTCAGGGCTTTAGGAGAAGGGAAATTCCGCCGCATGGAAGCCGAGATCGTCGGGGAAGGGGCTCTTTTCGGCTTTGATGTCATCGATTCCGGTGGAGGATTATGGATGGACTCCGATCTGCACAATATTATCCCGGCAGGGGTTTCTGTGTTTTTCCTGTGGAACACTCCTGAAAAGGCCGCGGAAAGGGGCCAAAATCGGCCGCTGATACAGGGAAAATCAATCGATAGTGTGAAAAAACGCTATGAGGAGCGGCTTCCTGTCTATTTTTCGCTGTCTGATGCTGTGCTCCTTTCTGACCTTTTACACCCCGATGAAATGGCGCGGCGCATCGATTCAGAGATGAAAACCATTCAGAAGCTGATTGACAGTTGACTTTTTTCTGAGGGTGGATAAAATCCACGAAAAGGGCGGGATATGATCTTTAAAACAGATTTTCTTATTATCGGAAACGGCATCGCCGGCTCTCTTTTGGCCTTGGAAATCGCTTCTCACGGCCAAGTCATCCTTTTGTGTAAAGATGATCCTCAGGAAGGAAACAATACGTATTATGCACAAGGGGGGATTGCCGCCGTTCTTCCCGGAAATGATGACACTGCTGAAAAACATTTGGCCGATACCCTCATGGCCGGAGACGGGTTATGCGATAAAAACACCGTTGCCAAAATGGTCCAGTCAGCCCCTCAGATCATAGAAACCCTTCTCAAATACGGAGTTGTCTTTGAAAAGTCAAACTGTCACTTTAAGTTGGGACGTGAAGGAGCCCATTCGGAGAAACGTATTCTTTTTTACAAAGATATGACAGGCAAAGAGATCCAAAGCAAACTTCTGAGCCGTGTCAAGGCTCATCCCAATATTCTTTTTCTGCCGTATCATTTTGCTATCGACCTGTTGATGGAGCGGAAAATGAGTTCTACGCCATCAGAAGTAAAAAGATGTTGGGGAGCCTATGTCTACAATAAAACGAATAATGAAGTCTTTGCCATCGGAGCCAAGAAAACATTTCTGGCTTCGGGAGGAGCAGGGAAGATCTATCTTTATACTTCCAACCCTGACACCGCAACCGGAGACGGCATTGCCATGGCCTACCGTGCCGGGGCCGTAATACGAAGCATGGAATTTATGCAGTTTCATCCCACGACCCTTTATCATCCCTATGCCAAAAACTTTTTGATATCGGAAGCCGTCCGCGGAGAAGGAGCTATTCTCAAAGACGGACAAGGGCGCCCCTTTATGGAGAAATATCATGAATTGAAATCACTGGCCCCCCGCGATATTGTGGCACGGGCTATGGATAATGAGATGAAACGCTCAGGAGACGATCATCTGTATCTTGATATTTCAATGAAACCCCGTGCTTTTATCAAAGAACGGTTTCCTAATATCTATGAAAAATGCCTCTCTTTCAACATTGATATCACCCGGGAAATGATCCCCGTTGTCCCGGCGGCGCATTACACTTGCGGGGGAATAAAGGCGGATCTCAACGGGACAACAGGGATTGAAAACCTTTATGCTTTGGGGGAGACAGCTTGTACAGGGTTTCACGGAGCAAACCGTTTAGCCAGCAATTCACTTTTGGAAGGCGCGGGCATGGCCCTTTTAGCGGCTCAAAAAATTGTCAACGAAGAACTCACAGACTCTATTCCTGATATTGATCCCTGGAAATCACCTACAACACCGCGTCATGAAAATGTCTTTATCAATCACAACTGGGACGAGCTGCGCCGGACCATGTGGAATTTCGTGGGTATCGTCCGATCGGATAAACGGCTTGAAGCCGCTTTAAAACGCATTATGATGATTCGCGAAGAGATCCGTGATTTTTATTATGCCAACCCTTTATCAGTCAACCTGATCGAATTGCGCAATATTATTATCAATGCCCTGATCACCGTAAAAGCGGCCCAATGGAGAAAAGAATCCCGCGGAATCCATTATATGATGGATTATCCCGAAAAATCGGATCATTATAAAAACCATTATTCGGATTTGACAAAAAAGGAGCTGGAATGAGGATCATACGTTTTATAATATTGGCAGGATTTCTTTTTTTTAGTTTTTCCTGCACGTACACTTTTAAAAATACTCGTCTGGAAGATGTCAAGACCCTTTTCATCTACCCGGTGGAGAATCTCACGCTTAAATATGAGTTGTCTGATCTTTTAAGCCGTTATTTGAATGACTCTTTTATTAATTCCGGCTCTCTTTCCTCGGCCCGCGAAGAAAACGCCGACAGCCGTCTGAAGGTCACTGTAAACGATTTCGTCAAAGAGACCGGTTCCATTGACAGCGCAGGCAATCCGACATCCATTAAAATGACGATCAAAGTGGATTATGAGTTTTTTCAGGGAGATGAGGTGTTGGAAAAAAAAGAAAATTACTATTTCGACTCCTATTTTGAATACGATATTTCTGTCGAAGAAGATATTTTGGTAGAAAAGATTGTAAAAAGCCTGGCTGATGATTTAAAAGAACGCATTTTGGAGGGGTTTTGATCCCATGACATTTGATGAAATGACATCGGCATTGGAAAAGGGGAGATTGTCTGCCGGGGCCTACCTTGTCCTTTCAGGCTCACCTTATTACGGAGAAAAGCTTCGGGAAAAACTTCAACATGGGCAGGATGATGAACGTCTAGAATTTTTCGCTGCGGACAGCATGGCTGCTGAAACGCTCAGTCAGGAGCTTTCATCCAGGGATATGTTTTCAGACGGTAAAATTTTTGTTATAACCAAAGCGGAACTGTATGCCGGAGAAAAGTGTCTGGAAACGGCCGTACAGCAGGCAAAAGAGGGGGGCACCGCTGTTATTTTTTACACAGAATCGGAATCGGCGGGGCGAAAAAAACCCTTTTCCCTTATTCCCCAGGAACAGATCGTCAAAGGCCCGCGCCTTTATGAGAAACAGATTTCAGCCATCTTAAAAGAGCGTTTCCGTCAAAAAGGCTTTGACATAACGCCTGATGCCCTTCAACGGTTTATAGAGATCAATGAGAATTCTGTGACCATATTAATGCAGGAAGCCGATAAATTCATGCTTTATCTGGGGGATCAGAAGAAAGCGGCAACTGTGGATCTGGATCATTTTTCAGGCTCTTTTGCGAAATGGACGATTTTCGACTGTTTGGATAAATTACGGGATAAGAGAAAAAGTGATTTTTTTACCTACCTGACTCATATTTTAAAAAGCATGGACACCGGAGAGATCCTGGCTTTTCTTTCATTGCTTTTCAACGAAGTAAAAAAAATGCTTCTCGTGCATGCTTACCAAAAGGAAACAAACAAAATCTTGGCGGGACGTTTGGGGATGCATCCCTATCTCTTCGAATTGAAAAACTACAAACTTACCTCTCTCCGGCATTCCCGGAGAGCGCTGTTGCAGACTCTGACCCTTTTTACAGATGCCGATATCCAATTGAAAACAGGGGATGACCCTTATTTGGTTATCCGGAGACTGACTCGTTATTTATTTGAATAACAGTCAGTTACCTTTTAATTACGGCCTTATCGGCCTTTTTCAGGCTGTGAGAAAGGGGTTGACGCTTCCTTTAATTTTAAGTACTCTAAGTCCTATGAAAAAAATAGTCCTTTTCCTGATGATTTTTGGAGCTACAGCGGTTTCTGCCGCTCGCAGCCATGATATTTCCGTACTCTCTTTTCCCTATTCCGTACGCGCTCTGGCCGCGGGGCATACATTCGACCCTCAGGGGAGAACATTTACAGGGAATCCCTTTGGATCAGAAATGAATTACGCCACCTTTTCTTCTTCTTTTCTCCCCGAGGGAATCCATGTCCATTATTTTTCCCTTTCTTACGGAAACTTCATCACCGATCTTATCTCTTATCATTGGGGGAGCATCGAAGGGCGCGATGAATGGGGAAATCTGACAGGGGAGTACCGGGCATATGATACAGCGGTCTCCGCCGGTTACAGGAGAGAGTGGGGAGCCTTCAGGCTTTTTGGAAGCCTGCGTTATCTGGGAAGAGTGGCCGGGCCTGAACGCACAAACTTTCTTATCCCATCCCTTTCAGCAGGGTGGGCCGAAAACGGCCTTTGCGGTGGAGCTTCTCTTAATATGATGGACGGGAAGAAGCGTTTTAATCTCTACGGAGGAGGCTTCCGCGGCGATTTCGGCGCGACACTGCGCTGGGAGTCCGTTCCGGCGGGTTCTTCTTTTCATGGCGGGCTGTCCTGGAAAGCCGCTGAATTCTTCACCCTTATGAGCGGGTGGAATGACGGAGCATGGACAGCGGGAATGGCCTTGTCGTCCACTCCCTTTATCCTGGAATATGCTTTACAACTGAATGACGGGGATCTGATGGCAAATCTTTTCTCCTTGAGTTATGAATTTTGAGGTGAAAGAAGATGAAAATTGATAAGATAAGAAATTTTTCTATTATTGCCCATATCGATCACGGCAAATCGACTTTGGCGGATCGTATGCTTGAATTTACACAGACGGTATCCAAAAGAGATATGAAAGAACAATATCTGGATTCCATGGATATTGAAAGAGAGCGCGGTATCACCATCAAATCACAAGCGGTACGGATCAATTACAAAGGGCATCGGCTTCATCTTATCGATACTCCGGGGCATGTGGATTTTTCCTATGAGGTATCCCGGGCTTTAACCGCCTGTGAGGGAGCTCTTCTTGTGGTGGATGCCTCTCAGGGGATACAGGCCCAGACTTTGGCTAATGCCTATCTTGCAGTGGATCATGATCTTGTTCTGATCCCGGTCTTGAACAAGATCGATCTTCCGGGCGCTGATATTGATAAGACGACAGAAGAATTGGTGGGGCAGATCGGATTTGACCCGGACAGTGTGATCCCGGCCAGCGCGAAAGAGGGGAGAGGCATTGAGGAAGTCCTGGATGCTATCATCGAACGTATCCCTGCTCCTTCCGGAGATCCGGACAAACCCCTTAAAGCCCTGATCTTCGATTCTCATTATGACAGTTATAAAGGGGTCATCCTCTATGTGCGTATTTTCGACGGGACCGTAAAAAAAGGGGATAAGATCAAACTGATGAGTACCGGCATTACCCATGATGTGCTTGAAACAGGCATTTTTCAGCCTGTGATGCATAATATCGGCGAACTGGAAGCGGGCGATGTCGGCTACATTATCGCCGGCATCAAAACCATCACAGATGCCAAAGTCGGCGACACGATTACATCAGCAGCTCATCCCGCCGAAAAAGCACTTCCCGGGTATCGCGAGATCCTTCCCATGGTCTACTGCGGGATGTATCCTGCCGACAATGATAAATATCCCGAGCTCAGAGAAGCCCTGGAAAAACTTCAGCTCAATGATGCTGCGCTTTTTTTCGAGCCCGAGACTTCTCAGGCTTTAGGTTTTGGTTTCCGCGTGGGTTTTCTGGGCCTTTTGCATATGGAGGTGACTCAGGAGCGCTTGGAGCGGGAATTTAACATGAATCTGGTCATAACCACTCCCAGCGTGGTCTATAAAGCCTACATGAAAGACGGATCGCATCAGGAGATACATAATCCTTCCCAGGTCGATGAGACGCGGTTAGATTATCTGGAAGAGCCGTATGTCAATGTGGAGATCCTTCTGCCGTCGGAATATATCGGTTCTGTGATGAAACTTTGTATTGATAAAAGGGGGGTTCATAAGGGGATGACCTATTTAACAGAAGAACGGGTCATGTTGAAATATGATATGCCCCTTAGCGAAATTATTTTCGAGTTTTTCGACCGTTTGAAATCAATGACATCAGGTTATGCCTCTTTCGATTATCAGTATTGTGGCCACCGAAAAGGGGAACTTTCCAAACTTTCCATACTCATCAACGGAGAGCCGGTGGATGCATTGACTGTCATCGTCCATAAAGACCAGGCCTATCACCGCAGCACAGGAGTTGTGCGCAAATTGAAGGAAAACATTCCGCGTCAGATGTTTGAAGTGATCATTCAGGCTGCTTTAGGATCAAAGATCCTTACCCGTTCCACGGTAAAACCTTTGCGCAAAAATGTAACAGCCAAGTGTTACGGAGGAGATGTGAGCCGCAAAAGAAAACTGCTGGACAAGCAGAAAGAAGGGAAAAAACGGATGAAACGTGTCGGGAAGGTGGAGATCCCCCAGGAGGCCTTCCTCTCCGTATTGCAGGTCGAGGATGAAAAATAGAGTTTCTTTTCTTTTTATAAGTTTTATCATTTCAGCTTTTTTCTTTTCCGGATGCTCCAAAGAGAGAGAAATCTGGCGCTATGACCTCGGAGAAACACTTAAAGTCCAGACCATTCCGTTGGCTCTTCCCGAAAAAGGCCTTGTGGTGACATGGAAAATTATTATCACCGCCGATGATGAGGCTGAAGGGCGTTATGTCATCCCGCGGGTCAGGACTGTTAAGCCGGGAATCGCTTTGGAGCTTGAAAAGAAAAGATTTCAGGCCGCCCTGGTGGGGCTGGACGAAGAGAGCGGTGAAGAGCGATGGGTTTCTCCTCCACTGGGGGAATCCGACCAAAACCTCTCTTCACCGGTTGCTTTTGACGACAAGATCTATGTCGGATCGGATAACGGTTTTCTCTATGAGATCGATGCGGGCAGCGGAGAGATCCTCTGGTCATATAAAACCGAAGGATGGATCTACGCTTCTCCGACCGTAAGCCGCGAATATATCGTTGCAGGAAATGAAAACGGGACGCTTTTCTGCTGGGCCAGAGAGAACAAAGAACTTCTTTTTCAAAAAGAACTGCCCGGTTCTGTGGATTTCCCCTGGATCATCGACGGAAACCGTCTTTTCGGAGCAGCGGGAAATACGCTTTTCCTTTACAGTACCCGGGGAGAGTTTCTGAATAAATGGCAATCTTCTGACAAGTATACCGATTATGACGGTTTTGAGAAAAAAAATGCACCTGTCGTGTCTGCGCTCTTTTATGACGGTAAACAGGCCGCTTTTGTGACACAGGGCGAGTATCTGCATCTTTTCGATGTGGAGAAATGGGAAAGCCTTCAGCGTTTTTATGCTTCCGGGATGACAGGGGCGCGTCCTCTGATATACGAAACTTCACTTATAGCAGGTTCGCCTGAGGGAGTGCTGGTCTTTGACAAGGAAAGCCGAAATTTGAAGACTATACTAAAAACTGACCATCGCTGGATGGATTTCAACCTGAAGTTCCGCCGCGGCGGAGCTGTGAACGGCGGCTTTTTGCTTCATAACGGCATTCTTTACTTCGGCTCCTATGATTACGCCCTTTACGGATATGATATCCGCTCATTAAAGAGAATCTTCAAATTCGCAATTCAGCATCATATTGACCGTACAATTCCGGTTATGGGGAAAAAATATCTGATCTTTGGAGCCGACAGCCACCATCTCTACGCGGTGTCTCCTTATGAGCCCTAAGCACGGGCTTTACATCCATATCCCTTTTTGCCGGGCAAAATGCGATTACTGCGACTTTTGCTCCATCAAGAGCGCTCATGTGCCTTCCTGGTATTTAGAAAAATTGTCTCTGGAAATGAAAGAGTATGAAGGGATTCAGATAGACACGCTTTATGTCGGGGGAGGCACACCCTCTCTTCTGAGCCCTGATCAGCTTCTGTCCCTGACTGAGCATGTACGGAGATGCTTCGGAAAAGAATGGGTTGAAGCGACTCTTGAGGCAAACCCCGAAGACTTGACGGAAGAGAGTCTCATTGCCTTCCGAAAAGCAGGGTTTAACCGTCTTTCTGTGGGAGTACAGTCTTTTGACGAAAAGAAAAAAAATTTTTTGGGACGCCGTTCTCCCGATCATCTCATTGTGCGACTTCTCAAAGCCAGAGAGGTTTTTGAGAATCTCTCACTTGACCTGATATTCGGAGTTCCGGGGGAATCATTTGATGCCGAATGGGAACATCTTGACAAGGTCTCTCCTGATCACGTTTCATGGTATAATCTTAAAATTGAAAAGGGAACACCCCTTTACAGGGATCTTTCCGCCGGAAAGAAACGGCTTCCTGATGATGATGAGCAGGCTGACAGCTATGCATTGATCTGTGAGGGATTAAGAAGGCGCGGATGGCTGCGGTATGAGATATCGAATTTTGCCCGGAGCGGTTTTGAATCAAATCATAATCTCAAATACTGGCATTTTACTCCATACATCGGATGCGGCGCTTCTGCGGCCGGATTCGCAGCCGGGTTGATGATGCAGAACAGCTCTGATTTGAGCCTGTACCGGAAAGGGAAGGGGAAAAGCCGCCGCCTTCTGACTTCCGGAGAGGAAAGAGAAATTCAGATCATGATGGGATTACGCCTGGAAAAAGGGGTCATTCTGAAGGACAAAGAACTGAAAGCGGTTCATTCTGCAACAGAAGAGATGCGTCCTTTTTTCCTACTTGAGGGGAAGACCCTGAAGATCCGCCCGGAGCTTTTTTTTGTTTCAAATTCGCTCATCCTGCGTCTTTTAGAGATTATTTTCCCTGAAAAAAAGATTTGACAAAACCTTTTAAGGATATATTGTAATTATCGGATGAAAATTAACCATAAACAGGAGGTGCCTATGGCAAAACGAAAAGTATTAATTCTTGGAGCCGCCGGAAGAGATTTCCACAACTTTAATGTCTTTTTTCGGGACAATGACGCGTATGAAGTCGTTGCATTTACAGCGACCCAGATTCCCGGAATTGATGATAAAAAGTACCCGGCTGAGTTGGCCGGAAAATTGTACCCTCAGGGGATTCCCATTTATCCGGAAGAGAAAATGGTTGAATTGATCAAAGAACATGACATCGACGTGGTGGTCTTCGCCTATTCGGACAAAAAACATATTGACGTTATGCACAAATCTTCCATTGCTAATGCGGCAGGAGCTGACTTTTGGCTTATGGGAGGCAAAACTACCATGCTGAAATCATCAAAACCCGTAATCTCCATCTGCGCGACACGGACAGGATGCGGGAAAAGCCAGACGACCCGCCGCGTGGTCAAAACTCTTCAGGCTATGGGGAAAAAGGTTGTTTCTATCCGTCACCCTATGCCTTACGGGGATCTTGTCAAACAAAAAGTTCAGCGTTTTGCATCTATTGACGATTTGAAAAAGCATGACTGCACTATTGAAGAGATGGAAGAATATGAGCCTCATATCGCCATGGGCAGTGTCATCTACGCCGGCGTCGACTATGAAGCGATTCTTCGTGAAGCTGAAAAAGAAGCCGATGTGATTATCTGGGACGGCGGGAACAACGATTTTCCCTTTTATCAGCCGGACCTGTCCATAGTCGTTGCCGACCCCCACAGGCCCGGAGCTGAAGTCAGTTATTATCCCGGAGAAGCTAATATGCGCATGGCTGATGTCATCGTCATCAACAAAATCGATACCGCCGACCTGGAAGGCATCGAAGAAGTCCGTGAAAATATCCGCCTTCACAATCCCAACGCCATCGTCGTGGACGGCGCTTCTCCCATTTTTGTGGAAAACGGCCATGATATCGCGGGAAAACGTGTTCTTGTCATCGAAGACGGTCCCACATTGACACATGGCGAGATGCAGTACGGAGCCGGTGTTATCGCAGCCATGAAATACGGTGCGGCGGAACTTGTGGATCCCAGAGAATTCGCTGTTGGTTCTATTCAGGAGACTTATGAGGCTTATCCTGAAATCGGTATTCTTCTTCCGGCTATGGGATACGGTGAAAAGCAGATGAAAGACCTGGAAAAGACAATCAATAAAAGTGATGCTGAGATGGTCATTATCGGAACACCTATTGATCTGCGCCGCGTAATCGATATCAAATTGCCTGCTGTACGCGTTCAGTATGAGCTACAGGAGATCGGCGAGCCGACGTTGGCCGAGATCCTCAAAAAAAGAATAAAATAATATCTCACGCCGGGGGGAAAACTCCTCCCGGCTCTCTTTATTTCTCTTGTTAAAGACGAGGTTTTCACTATAATGATGGGGCAACAGACAAAATATTATTAACGGAGGTTTGAGATGACAGAGAAGAAAAAAGTCGTTATTGCCCTGGGCGGCAATGCGATAATCAGAAAAGGGCAAAAGGGGACAGTCGCTGAGGAGTTTGCTAATACACGTGCTTCATTAGACGGTATTATTAAAGTCATAAAGCACGGTTATAACGTAGCTATTACCCACGGAAACGGCCCCCAGGCCGGGAACATGATGCTGCGTGTGGAAGCAGGGCTTTCGAAGAACGTCCCGGACAGGCCCTTGGGTGTCATTGTAGCTGACACTGAGGGGGGAATGGGTTATATGATCGAGCAGTCCTTACAGAACAGATTGGCTCGTGAAAAGATCAGTCGCGAAGTCGTTGCGATCCTCTCACAGGTCGTTGTGGATCCCCGGGACCGGCAGATGCAAAACCCGTCAAAACCTGTCGGGCCGTTTTATTCAGAAGAACAGGCTAAAACATTGATCAAAGAAAAATCATGGACTATGGTAGAAGATTCAGGGCGCGGATGGCGCCGTGTCGTCCCGTCTCCCGTACCGCAGACCGTGATTGAAAAAAATATCATCAAGGCCCTTATCGAGCAAGGTGTTATTGTTATTACAGTTGGAGGGGGAGGTATCCCTGTGTATTATGAAAAGGACGGCAACCTGGAAGGGGTTGATGCTGTTATCGATAAAGACCTGGCCAGCGCTGTCTTGGCGCTGGAAATCGGAGCCGAGATTTTAGTCATATCAACCGGAGTGGAAAAAGTCGCTTTGGGATTCGGCACACCTGAAGAAAGAGTCCTGGACCGGATGACTGTTGAGGAATGCAAAAAATATGTGGCAGAAGGCCATTTTCCAAAGGGAAGTATGGGGCCAAAGATCAAAGCCGCTGTGGATTTTATTGAACGTGGCGGCAAAAAGGTCATCATCACTTTGCCGGAGACCATTGAAGAAGCTTTGGAAGGACGAACAGGAACTGTTATTGAATAAAAAACTTAAAGGAGGACTTTATGGCTTTCAATTTGAAAGGAAGACACCTGCTGGCGTTAAAGGATTTTACACCCGAAGAGATCAATTTTATGATTGAACTGGCCGAGACGCTGAAAAAGAATAAGTATGCCGGTGTCAGGACAAAAAGCCTTGAGGGCAAAAACATCGCCCTTATCTTTGAAAAACCTTCCACAAGGACACGAGCTGCTTTTACTGTCGCCTGTGTGGATGAAGGAGCGCACCCCGAATATCTCGGAAAAAACGATATTCAGCTGGGCAAAAAGGAGACAGTCAAAGATACTGCGCGTGTTTTGGGACGTATGTTTGACGGGATTGAATTCAGGGGATTCAAACATGAAACAGTAGAAGAACTGGCCAAGTGGGCCGGTGTTCCTGTATGGAACGGCTTGACTGATCAGTATCACCCCACACAGATTTTAGCTGATTTTCTCACTGTAAAAGAAAGCTTCGGCCGTTTGAAGGGCATCGTCTTCGCCTATATCGGAGACGGACGGAATAATATGGCCAATTCATTGATGATCGGAGCCGCTAAAATGGGTATGGATTTCAGGATCGTCGCTCCCCGTTCTTTGTTCCCGGAAAACTCATTAGTGGAATATGCACAAGGAATTGCCAAAGAGACCGGGGCCTCTATAACCCTGACCGATGATGTCGCCAAAGGGGTCAAAGACTGTGATGTCCTTTATACGGACGTCTGGGCTTCCATGGGTGAAGAAGACAAGATCCAGGAGCGCATTAACATGCTGAAACCCTATCGTATTACCATGGATATGGTCCGGAAAACCGGAAAAGAGGAGATGATCTTTCTTCATTGTCTGCCTTCTTTCCATAATGAAGACACAGAGCTCTCAAAGACTTATCCTGATATTCAGGAAGTCACTGATGAAGTCTTCGAAAGCAAGCACTCAAAGGTCTTCGACCAGGCTGAAAATCGCATGCATACGATAAAAGCCGTGATGACAGCCACTTTGGGAGCATAAAGATATGTTTGCGGGAGGGGGAGACTTCTCCCGCATACAGTTGACGATGAATCAAAAATCCTGAATAAAGGGAAATGGGGGTTTCGGTGAGCCGGAAAAATTCGACCATTCTTTTCGTAGCGGTATTGGCCATTATCACAGCCGCAGTTCTTTTTGTTTTTGTGCCCCGAAAAGAACACTTTCTTCTCAAGGGGCGCGGCTTTAAACTAACGCCGCAAAAATTTTCCCTTTATTTAAAAGACAGAAATATCGACGAAACATCTCTAAGCGATTCGCAACGTGACGAAATTCTGAAAGGATGGCTTCGCAACAGCCTTCTCTACTTGGAATCATCTCAGATGGGGCTGGATAAGTCCGGAGAAGCCTACAAATCTATAGAAAGAAAAGTGCAGGCTTTCCGGGAAAACTTGGTCGTTTCTGAGGCATTGCGCCGATATGTTCAAAATGAAGTGACTGTCACAGAAGACGAGATAACCCGCTATTACGATAACAGAAAAAAAGAAGAGTTCCGTGCACAGGAACCTCTGGCATGGCTTGCGGTTCTCTTTACCACAGAACGTGACAAGGCCCTTGAGCTTGCAGGAGCGATAAATAAAAAAAATCAAGACCCGGAAAAGCTTGCCTCTTCTGAGGGATCCGGGTTCTCTGATCTGGGATACATGCCTGTCAGCGACCTGGGCGATGAGATCAAAAATGATATTTTGGCCTCTCCTGCAGGACGAGCCTTGCGCCCTGTGCGGTATGAAGAGGAGGGACGTGTCTTTTACTATGTTTTTATTGTCAAAGACAAAGTATGGAAAAATGATTTTTTAAAGATAGAAGCCGTGACGCCCGAGATCCGCGAAAAGATCACTCGTGTTAAAGGGAAGGATTCTGTAGAGGAACTTCTGAAGCATTTGATGGTTAAATATAAAGTAAAAGGGGATGAAGGACTGTTATGACCTTGCAAAGAATCAAAATCGTATTGTTGACAGTGGCCGTTTTGATTTTAGCAGCTGCCTGTTCAAAAAGCAGCGAAGAGATCAAGAGGAGCGCTATCCTTGCAAAGATAAACGACAAAATAATAACCGTGGGCGAATTCGAAGACTTTTTCTCTTACCGGTTAGGTACTGTGACGCAAGGGCTTAAAGAGGCTGATCTGAATCAGCTGAAATACACTGTCTTTAATGATTATATCGACGAAGAGACTATTTTGGATGTCGCCCGGCGCGAGAAGATAGAAGTCAACGATTATCAGCTTGAAGAAGAGATGAAAAATATTATTGAACAGTACGGAGAAGCGCATTTTCTTGAATATTTGAAAAAATCAGGACTGACGCGAGACCGTTTTAGAAGCTTGCTCCGACGTTTTTGGCTGATACGCCTTGTCGAAGAGCAAAAGATATACAACAACATCAATGTGACTAACAAGGAGATCCTGAAATATTATTCTGATAATCAGGATGAGTACACCCACTCTGAATCTATCGAAGTCAAAGAACTTCATTTTTCTTCACTGGAGGAAGCCAATACTGTTGTTGACAGATTGAAAAGCGGCGAAAAATTCGATGATATTTATATTACCCTTACCGGAAAATTAGACAACAGCGGCACCCGGATCTATACAAAAGAAGATCTTCCTGAAAATTATGCGAAAGAGCTTTTCGCATTAAGGACAGGGGCCGTATCCCAGATCCTGGAAGACGAATACGGGATCTATCACATTTTTAAAGTCGAAAAACGTGTTTATGCAAAAAAAATAAGCCTCTCTGAAGTGGAAGCTACCATCAAGCAGATCATCCTTTTGAAAAAAAGAGAGCTGCGTTACAGCCAATGGATCAATTCGCTGAAAAAACGCAGTTATGACATCACAATAAACGAAAACTATTTTAAAAAGTAAGGAGTGTTATCCATGAAACGCATCTTTTTCATTCTGTCGATCTTTATAACGACTGTCAGCGGAGCCGCAGGACAACAAAGCGTCTATTCAGACGGTGTTGCCGGGCGTGTCAACGACACGATCATTTTGAAAAGCGAAATCAAAGAAGCCTTGATGGGAAGCCCCGATCAAAGCCTTGAACAACAACGAAAAGTCCTTGAAGAGATGATCAAAAACAAAGTCCTTTATATGGAAGCTCAGGAAAACCAGGAATTGAGCATTAATTCCGATGAAATCGAGCAACGTCTGGACGAGACCATCGAAAAGATCATGGACAATCTCGGCGGTGAAGAAAAATTTAAAATGGCTCTGAAAGAAGAGGGACTTGACGAAAATATCCTTCGCTCGATCTATCGTCGACAGATAAAAGAAGAGATCTTTGTCCAATCATATGTCTCCACAGTCATACGCCCGGGAATATCCATCAGTGATGAAGAAGTCCGAAAGGCTTATGAAGAAAACACAGAGATGTTCAAAAGCCCTGAAACTTACTCTTATGTCATCGGTTATAAACCTGTGGCAATGACAGAAAATGATAAGAAAGCTCTCATTTCCAAGCTGAATGCAATACGGCGCACCATCCTAAATCATGAGATGACTTTTGAAGAGGCCGCGCGTCTCTATTCTCAGGGACCCACAGGCCCGAAAGGGGGAGACCTCGGTCTTGTTGAGCCCGGGAAAATGGTCCCGGAATTTGAAACGGTCGCTTTCCAGCTGAAAAAAGGAGAGATCTCCCGTCCCTTTGAGACATCATTCGGGTTTCATATTGCATTATGCCGCAACATTACGGAGAAGGGCCGTGAAATGAGCCACATTATCCTGCTTCCGTCCATCGACGAAAAGAAGGTCGCAGTTTTTAACAAAAATGTTAAAAGTTACTTCGAAGAGGGGGGAATAGAAAATCTCCGGGCGTGGGCATCAGAAGCGGGAATACAATGGATTCCTTTTAAAGAAGCAAGAAAACGAGAGATCAATCCGTTGATTTTATCGATTCTGGATGACACAGCCCCGGGAAGTGTCTCACAGACGCATTACCTCAATAACGGGTTGGCCTTTATCTATCTGGAGGATAAGAAAGAAGCAAGGGAAATGTCCTTTGACGAAGTACGTAACTATGTAAAAAATTACGTATATGGGAAAAAACTTCAACAAGAAATTGATGAATTGTATGATAAGTTAAAAGATAAATATTATATAGAGATTATGTTATGAGACTTGATAAGTACCTTCAGTTGTCCCGCATATTGAAACAGCGTTCAACAGCCAAAGAGGTCTGTGAAGCCGGGAATGTCCGGATTATAAGCGAAAACGGTGATGAACGTCCTTTGAAAGCTTCTTCGGATGTCTTTGAAGGGACCGTTCTCCGCATAGAAGCTTTCAACCGGGTCAAGTTGATTCGGGTTACAGAGATTCCTTTGACAAAAAATGTATCGAAACAAAGAGCCTCTTCTCTCTATGAGTTGATTTCCGAGGAAATCGTTGAGAGCTAAAAAACGCTTCGGCCAAAACTTTCTCATTAATCCGTTTTTGTTGGATTTTATAACGCAAACAGCCGCTTCCTTTGAAGGAGACGTGCTTATTGAGATCGGAGGCGGGACAGGGAATCTCACCAAGAGGCTCGCTGATCTTCCTTTTTCGGATTTTGTTGTTGTGGAAATCGACAGGGAACTTATCCCCCTCCTCAAAAATTCAGCACCAAAGGCCCGTATCATTCAGGGCAATATTCTTGATATCCCTCTGAATTTCGGCCATAAGCAAGTGATCGCAGGCAATCTCCCGTATTATATTACAAAGCCCATCTTGAATCATATTCTACACTATCGGGAAAATGTGGCAGGGGGGATTTTTATGGTGCAAAAAGAGGTCGCCGAAGCTATAACAGCTCCTGTAGGAGCAGAAAACTATAACGCTTACAGTGTATTTCTCCGCCTTTTTGCCCGTATCAAAGTATTAAAGCAGGTCAAAAAAGGAGAATTCCGTCCTGTTCCCGGTGTTGATTCTTCTCTCATCCGGATCGACATCCATGACCAAGAAGAGATGTTTGACAAAGAGAGGATAACTGATATAATTTTTAGAGCCTTTCGGGAGCGGAGAAAAACCCTTGTGAACAATTTAAAAAAAGAATTTGACCGGGAAAGGGTGGAAGGTTTTCTCCGATCTCTCGGGAAAAGCGAAGATGCCCGGGCTCAGGAATTGACACCGGAAGAATTCCGGCTGCTTCTTTATGAGTTGAAAGAGGGGGAGACGACATGATATGGGAACATAGTATCAACCCTGTAATTTTGCAGATCTGGGGCCCTTTGGCTCTGAGATGGTATCCGGTCGCTTATATTCTGGGATTTGCCGTGGGATATTTAGGTTTGCGTATTCTCTCGGGAAAAGGGATCATTCCTTTTGACCGTAAAACAGTCGATGACCTGATTTTTGATGCGGCCTTAGGTGTTATTATCGGCGGACGCCTCGGCTACGTCCTCTTTTACGGTTTAAGCGATTTTTTAGCATCTCCTCTTTTTCTATTTAAAGTCAATGAAGGAGGGATGTCTTTTCACGGCGGACTTTTGGGTGTTATGGTGGCCGCGTTTCTGTTTTCAAAACGGAAACATTATGATTTCTGGACAGTCCTGGGCAGCCTGGCCTTTTTGGCTCCTGCCGGGCTTTTTTTCGGCCGCATTGCCAATTTTATCAACGGGGAACTGTGGGGGAAGCCCACAGACGGCAGTTGGGGCGTTATTTTTCCCCTGGCCGGCATTACTCCCCGCCATCCGACTCAGCTTTATGAAGCTTTTTTGGAAGGGATACTGCTTTTCCTTATTCTGCTCTTTGTTTTAAAAAAGACTCGAAACATTCGCCTTTCAGGCCCTCTTTTTGGAGCCGTATACGGGGTGTTCCGCTTTTTTGTGGAGTTTTACAGAGAGCCTGATGCCCATATCGGGTACCTTCTATGGGGATGGGTTACCATGGGCCAGATACTCAGTCTTTTTGTCATCCTTTTATCGGTAGCAATGTATTATATTTTTATAAAAGACAAGGAGAAACGTTATGCTGAACATTGATGTTGAGATCTTTATGGGAAGCGATTCCGACCTACCCAGTATGGCTAAATGCGCCGAAATTTTAGAAAAATTCGATGTCTCTCATCGAATGTATATCCTTTCGGCTCACCGAACCACCGAAGCCGCATTGGAAAAAGTCTCTACGGCAATCCAAAGAGGCGTCAAAGTCATCATCGCGGGAGCGGGCAAAGCCGCGCATCTTCCCGGTGTGCTGGCTTCCAAGACGACATTACCTGTCATTGGCATCCCTATGAAGACATCGGATCTGGGCGGGGTCGATTCCCTGTATTCCATTGTCCAGATGCCGACGGGGATTCCTGTTGCCACAGTCGCCATAGGAGATACCGGAGCAAAAAACGCGGCTTTGCTGGCCCTGCGTATTCTTTCTGTCGCTGATGAAAACATAAGAGACAAGATGCGTGTTTATCAGGAAGAGATGAAAAATGATGTCTTGAAGAAGAACGACAGGCTACAGGAAATCGGCTATCGCGATTATCTCAAGGGAGGGCAATGAAGCCTTTTCGTGACGGATTGATGCGGATTTTACTTCGCGAGAATTCTTATACAGACAAAGAACGATACAAGACGCTTCTTTTGGCTGTAAAATGGCTGTATCAATACATGATTATCGATCAGCGCGTTCAGGACACAGAAGAAACAAAAAAAGTGATGGTCGAATTCTTCCGTGTCCTGATGGAGCACGGCCATTTGTGCCGCGCGGATTGGATCGATTTAAAAAAAATATTCAAAAAAGGGCAGGAAAAGCTTGATATAATCCTCAACGGGGATACATTTAAGATAAGCGGAGATGAAGGAGAGTTGTTGGAATTGTCTGCATCAATTTATGAGCATGTCACAGAACAACGTATTCAGAATTATCTGACCGGAGAAAAACAGGAAGCAGAAATCGCCTTTAAGGTCAAGCTTCCGGCCGGCGACGAATCTCCGGAAGATGATGAAGAAGAGGTCGTTGAGATAGAAAATGTTGTCGGGCTTCAGTTTATCTATTGGCTTCCCAACCATATCGATGTCGACCCTGTCGTCATCTACCCTGTTCACGGATTCAGAAAATATTCCGGGGAGCAGGACACCGTCCACGAGGTCAAATTGCTTTCGCTTTATGATCTTTCCTCTGTGTGGATCTTTATCATTGAAACAGAAGAGGGGAGTGAAGAGATCGCCCTGGACCTCAACGACCCCGACATCGTCTTTATTGAAGGAAAACATATTGCCCGGTTTTCTAATTCGAATACGAGGATAAGATGACGGAGTTTGTCCCGGTCGAAGGCATAACTCCGCTTACAAAAAAAGCATTCAACGGGGATTCCTATTATGTCCTCAATCCTTATAAAGGATGTCAGTACGGGTGTCCTCATTGCACGGCACAGATTCCTCTTTGCACAGCGTACCCCATGAAAAAGTGGGGCGGAATTGTCGAAGTGCGCAATGATATTGTCGGCTATGTCCGCAAAAACAGCTCTCGGTGGGCAGGAAGAAATATCTACCTTTCATCCCTGGGGGATCCCTATCAGCCGGCGGAAAACAAATACAAACTGACACGGGCGCTTCTTGAAGCGCTTGCTTCATGCGATTGTTCTGTCCGGGTTATCACGCATTCTCCTTTAGTGATCCGCGATATTGACATTTTATCGCAGATGAAAGATGTCTCTGTCGGCATTTCCCTGACGACGACAAATGAGTTTCATGCAAAGCTTATCGAAAAGAATCTCCCCACATCCGATGAGCGCATTGAAACACTGTATGCTCTTTCTGACAGCGGAATCCGGACTTTTCTGAATATTGATCCTTTCTTGCCGGAAATCACGCCGCTTTTCCGCCTTATCGACCTTTTCACTGACGACGTCTCCTTTTTCCGCGTTGCAGGGCCCAATTGGAAAGCAACGAGAGTAAAAAGAAAGCTTTTCGACATGCTCAAAGCTTATGAGCCTGAACTTTTTGTCCGTTATCAGACGATTTATTTGAAAGACAACCGCTATTTCCAGGAGATTCAAAATAAGATAAAAGGACTTAACCGCTCCAGGGTCATTGAAACGGACATCTCTCTTTAACTAATTATTGAATTGTATCTCAAAAAATGGTATACTGAGAGTTAAAGGGGGGTCTATGATAAAAAATATTCTATGTATTCATGAAAATGAATACTTTGTGAAAGCACTCTCAAATATTCTTTTGCGGCATGATCTTTTCGTTTCAGGATTTGACACTTTAAAGGAGACCCGCGACTTTTTAAGTGAATACCGCGAAAGTATTGATCTTGTGATTATCGGAGATTCTGTGAAAGAGGGAGACGACCCTCCGTCCATAGCTCAGACCCTGCGCAAAGAAATGGGCGTAACAGCTCCGATTATTGCTTTGGCTCCCGAGATCAAACGAGACCTGTTGAGAAAAGCAAAGGAGTCGGGGATCAATATCTTTCTTCCTGAAAAGATCAAAGAGGCTGACCTTATCCGCTATATCAAACTCTTCGATCTTCTGTGGAGCGAACCCAAGCCGGCTTCTGTCCTTTTAATCGATGAAAACCCTTTGCGTCGGGAACGGCACTATTTTGAACTCACAGGGGGGAATTTTACGGCCTGGGAGACAGGAGAAGGGCGAAAAGGGGTTATGATAGCTGAATCCGAAAGGCCCGATTATATCGTATTAAGTGACAGCCTCGCCGATAAGGATTGTTTTGAGATCAGCCGTGCACTGAAATCCAATCGCATCACGAGCCATATCCCTCTCATTCTTCTGACCCGTACTCTTTCTGCCGAATTAAAAAGAAAAAGCCTGATGGCCGGTATTGTCGACTTTTATGTGGAAGAAGAAAAAAGCAGCGCCTTTTTATGGTTTATTACGGACGTTGTCCATAAAACAACAGAAAAAAAGTACAAATCAGCTCTCCACTTTTCAAATTTCCCCATTATGGTTCATACGGTGGATTATATTTTGAGCAAAGAGGGATACCGTGTTTATGACACATCGCAATGCACTGAAGCCGAAAACTATATCAACGAAGGGAAAATCGATATCATCCTCTGCGACATCGGAACCAGCCCGAAATCATTTCCGATGCTTGAGCGGTATGCTATGACCCGGGAAAAAGGGCAGTGGATCCCCATCGTGCTTCTGGCGGGCCCGGGGGATATGGAAGAACTGCTTCACGGTCTGACCGTATTCGCCGATGATTTCATTAAAACACCTTTCTTCCCTGAAGAGATGATCAAAAGGGTGAACAACCTGATGAAGCTTAAAGAGACCCGTGAATATATCTTTAACCAAAGCCGCAATTTGAAAATGCTCTCTATTACCGACTATCTCACCGGAGCCTACAACAGGAACTATCTGACGGCTACATTAGAAAGCTTTATAAGCCGCTATAAGCGGAAAAAAAGGATGTTTTCGGCTCTGATGATACAGGTCGAAGATTTTCAAAAGATCATAGAGTTATTCGGAGCTTTGACCGGAGATGAGATCCTCAGGAAAACAGCTGATATCCTGGAACAGACCCTGCGCCCCACGGACATGATCTTCCGCTTCGGAGACGACAATTTTATTGTTCTTCTGGAAGATACGCCTGAAGACCATCTTCGTATCGTTGCGCAAAGAATACTTGATAAGTTCGAAAACACAATGCTGAGTGAAGAATCGGGAAATTACCATCGGGTCAATCTTCTGGTCGGCGCTTTGTCTTATTCCGGAGAGACTCAGGATGAAATTTTGGAAAAACTCGATCAGGAAATCAAGAAAATGAAAAAGGCCTATGAGTAAAAAATCTTTTTTTGATCATTCTGATGAATTTGATCATGCTGTTGAAAAGCCTTACCGCACGAGACAGATCTTGGAATGGGTGTTTTCAAAATATGTTTTTGATTTTTCACTGATGACTGACCTTCCTTTACCGCTGCGTCAAAAACTCGCTTCAGAATGGGATATTATCCCTTTGACGGAACTTTCAAGGCAGCAATCAAAAGAAGATGGTACGGTTAAGTTCCTTTTTCAGGCCGGAGACCATATTTTGACAGAATCGGTTTTGATGACATCCCGGGAACGCAGGACGCTCTGTGTCTCTACACAGGCCGGATGCCGTAACGGATGCCGCTTTTGCGCAACAGGAGCTATGGGTTTTCAAAGGGATTTGACCGCCGGCGAGATCATAGGACAGATCCTTTATGCTTCCCCCCTGACAAATATCGTTTTTATGGGAATGGGAGAACCTCTGGATAATTTTGATTCCCTGACTTCGGTTTTACACCTGCTTAACGATTCTGACAAAATGAATTTCGGTGCGCGGCGAGTCACGATCTCGACTGTGGGCATTCCGGACAAAATACGAGAACTGGCTAATCAAAACCGTCAATTCGGGCTTTCATGGTCCCTTCATGCACCTGATGATGAGCTGCGTTCTTTTCTTATGCCGATAAACAAAGCTTATCCGATTCGGAAAGTCATGAATGCCTTTAAATATTACAAAAAAACAACAGGGGGAAACCTTACGGTGGAATACATTTTGATCAAAGGAGTAAACGACAGTTCTTCGGCTGCCTTAAAAACGGCGGGGATCGCCCTTGAGATCGGAGCAAAAGTCAATCTGATCCCTTACAATCCCCATCCCTATGCTGACTTTTACCGCAGCGAAAAGGAGACAATCGAGCTTTTTTCAGATATCCTTCAGAAGGAGGGAGTTATTACGACATTGCGGGAAAGTAAAGGCAAAGATATTGACGCTGCCTGCGGACAATTAGCCGGGCGGCATACAAAGGAGGTCCTCTAATGGCTGTTTTTACCGTTTCACGATCCTACGGACTTTACATGGAAGATATTTTGCATGATTTTGCCGAAAAGAACAAAATGGACATCTTTTCTCATGAACTGCTTATCGAAGTCGCGAAGAAAATTCAGCAGCCTGTCGAAAAGATCGAAGACCTTTACTCAATGGATTCTTTTAATTCCTTTAAGATCTTTTTGGCTGAAATGCTTCAATCTATGGCTGATTCCTCATCAATGATGGTCACAGGCTCTCAGATCGATGCTCCCGTCTATTTTCCTCTTTTTTTCCCCACCTACAAAGTAAAAGAAGAAGAAAAAAAGATCGAAAACAGGAAATCCTACACGGACCTCATGAAAAAGGTCATCGAAGACCTTTACAGAAAAGATAATGTCATCATCATCGGCCGGGGATCGCAGGTCATCCTGGAAAACTATCCCCATGTCACACATCTTCGCTTCGATGCGTCAATCGAATACCGGATCACGCAGGTTATGAACAACGAAAAAAGGAATGAAGACGAAGCGGAAGACCTCATTAAAAAAATAGATAAAAAACGCCGCGATTACATTGATTACTTTTACGGAAAGAAGGTTGACTCTGTAAGCCTCTATGATATGATAATCAACGTTGAGAGGCTGAACGGGAAAAAGCTGAATAAAGCCCTTCAATCTTTGCTGTAAAAGGGGGAGAAGATGAAAGAAGAATTAAGACGCAAGATCGAGATCTCAAAGGGCGATTTTCAGGAACGTTTGGAATATCTGATCCGCGACATCAATATGATAGAAAAAGACGTGATCAATATCGGCCATGATTTGGACGCTTTAGAACAGGAATTAAAAAATGTACAGCAGTCCATCGCCTCACCTGCACCGGAAGCCAAAAAGATAAAAGATGCTCCTGACAGCCCATCGAAGCCGCTTTCTTAAATTTGCAGCCCTTCTTTTTTTCCTGATCATCTTATTTCAAGGGGTATCGGCAGCTTTTTTTGACAAGCCCTATTACACCAGAGATGAGATTCCGCGTTTTGTTGCTGAAAGCGGGGACTTTATACAGATCTTTTATCAGGAGAAGCCTTTCAAACCCTTTCCAGACAGCGGCATTATCCGCCTCAGGCCACTACCGGATGATGATACAGCTTTAAAACAGGCCTATATCCCCCTGGGTTTTAATGCGCCTTGCGGGGCCTATACGGTTCTCATCGACGGTGACCCCCAAAAAAAATATCATTTCATCGTCACAAGACGTCTTCCCGATCCTCTCCCCGGTGATCTCTTTATGTGGACAGTGGAAAATGGCGGGTGGTATGACCGCCTAAAAGGAGATTTTCTCAGAGAGAAAGAGTTTTCAAAAGGAAACATTGAGCGCTGGATGAATCGCGTCGGCCTGAACGCTCTTCATTTTATGATCGGCCAGACTGATTCTTCAGATTCGGATGTCGACCAGACTCATCCCTGGCTGAAAGGCCCTCTGACCACATGGAAAGATTTTTCACGTGAAAGGCCGGCCCCATATAAGGGAGGTTATATCGGCTGTTTTCTCGCTTTCGGAAACGGCCATTCAAAATTACCTGACTATTTTTTTTCCTTTGACTTTGATCCGGAAAAGAAGACCCTTTTCCGTAACAAATTCGTCTCAATAACGGATGAGAACAGGATAAAGGACATCCTTGCCCTGGCCCGGGACCTGGACAAGGAAAATTCGGTGGATTTTGTCGGGCTGGATTATGTCCGTATGGGGCCCGGCGGATTTGAACATTTTAAAGAGTTTTCGAAGATCTTCGATATTGACCTCCCTTCCGGTTCTGAACGCGCCCAAGCCTCTTTCATCGCTTCTCATGTGCGTTTGGGCACTGTTCCGTATATGCGTGAAAAATGGCGCTATTTCAGAGCTTATAAAACTGCCGGTTTTATCCGAACTGTTAAAAATACCATAGAAAAACCATTGTTTGTCTTCACTTTGGGATGGGAACAGGGCCATTCACACGGCCAGGACCCGGTCATGTTCTCCGATGCAGGCGCCGACCTGATTATGGTCATGTTTTATGAAGCGACTCATGAAGAGCATGACATGATGATGACCAGCTGGGAAGAGTATTTAAAGAGGTCCGGCCCGCTTCAGCTTTTAGCCGGACAGGATGTGGATGTCGTTTTGAATGATGCTTCTGACCCGGCTCGTCAGGGGCCCGAAGAAATGCTTCGCCGTTATGAAGAGAACCTCCGTGTTCTCCATCCGTCAGGTTCCCTTAAGGGATTCTTTCTCCATGATCTTGTCCGTACATTTAACGGGCGTATTCTGCCCCATTATTCTGAAGAGTGGCTTTTTGCAGCGGGAGCAGTCCGGCAGCGCTTTTTGGAAATACAACAGAAATCCTCTGTGGAGTCCCGCCTCATCAATAGGGGAAGTCAATTTGTGTGGATACTTCAAAACAAGACAGAGAAACCTGTGCTCATAAAAAAAACGGACATTTTCCCCGACCTATGGAAATCGTTCCTTCTTTACGATGCAATCATTCCCCCTCAAGGAACCCTTGAAATCTATCTCCCTTATCGTTATAGTAATACAAGATTGCTGCGGAATTATCTCTCTGTTCAGGCCGTCTTCGAAGACGGCAGCTTTGTTACGGACATTCTTTATTATCCTGTCCGCTAAGGAGGAGCCATTATGACGAGAGGAAAAAGTGTTCTCATCGGTGTCACCGGAGGAATTGCCGCCTATAAGGCCGCTGCCCTGACACGTCTGTTTAAAAAAAACAACTGGAATGTTCTTGTAGCTATGACTCAAAATGCCATGGAATTCGTCACGCCGCTGACCTTTGAGACGCTTTCGGGAAATCCCGTTATAACCGATACATTTAACCGGACGACACCTCTTTACGGGACGATGGAGCATATCACCCTTGCAGATACTGTGGACGCTTTTGTCTGCGCTCCTGCGACAGCCAATATTATCGCTAAAATCGCCGGAGGAATCGCAGATGATATTCTTTCGACGACGATACTCGCTTTAAAAAAAGAGACTCCTAAAATAATATGCCCCGCTATGAATGTGCGGATGTATGAAAACCCCGCAACGCAAGACAATATGGCTCTTTTGAAGAAAAGGGGATTTTTTCTTTTGGAGCCCGAAGCCGGAGAATTAGCCTGCGGAGTAGAAGGAAAAGGAAGACTCCCTAAAGAAGAGGTCATTTTTGCCCAGACACTTCGTGAAATATCAGAAAAACCGCTGAATGGGAAACGCTTCCTCGTTACAGGGGGGGCGACAATGGAATCTCTGGACCCCGTCCGTTATATTACCAATCACTCTTCAGGGAAGATGGGTGTCGCTGTGGCTGAAGAGCTGTGGAAAGCCGGAGCTGAAGTCAGTCTCATCAGCGGAAAAGAAAGTGTTCCCAGTTTGATGGTCCCGCAACAATTTGTAGAAAGTGTAGGGGAGATGAAAGAAGCTGTTCTTAAGACTTTAAAAAAAAGAGATACTGACCTTGTGATCATGTCCGCTGCCGTTTCGGACTATACACCGGCCCGGTATGAACCTCAAAAAATTAAAAAAGAGGCCGGGGACATGACCCTGAAACTGAAAAGGACTCCTGATATTATTGAATCGATCCGCAATGAATATTCGGTTCCGATTATCGGTTTTGCCGCAGAATCGGAAAATATTGAGGAAAATGCGCGCATGAAACTTAAAAATAAGGGGCTTTTAATGGTTGTCGCCAATGATATTACTCAAACAGACGGGGGCTTTCGTTCTGATTACAACCGGTGCTACTTCATCACAAAGGAGAACAATATCGAATTAAGCCGGATGACAAAACATGAAATCGGAGCCCGTTTAGCTGCTTTCATAGCGGACTATTACTCAAAGAAGAGGTGAATATGCCGGGGGCTTCTGTAGAAAAGCTTTTTGCAATCCTTTCGGAACAGGGGATCATACCTCCTTTACCCCGAAAAAATGAATATTCAGAAGAAGAGCTTTTATCTTATCTCATCGATACACTTGAAAAAAACCGTGATTTTGGAAAGACCTACCGCATTTTGCAATCCTTACATGAGCTTATTCCTCCCATGGAGGGGGCCGGGTTCCATGAGACGGCTGAAAAAGTCAGAAAAAAGGCCGCTGAGATCTTTCCGGCTCAGTCTTCATGCTTTTATTTGTCCGAAGATGAGGACGACCAAAAATGCCGTTTTCCCAAGCTCCAGGGGAAAATCCCCTGTGAAATTGCAGAGCCATCGCTTCATTCCAAAGGCTACTGTTCTTACAGGGACAAAAACGGGAATGCTTTTTTGGTTTTTATCTTTCCGGAAAAAGGCCATTATACTGATATGCTGCTGCTTGAGGGGAAGGGAGATTGTTTTGACACTCCTTTGTCGTCAAGACTGGCTTCGCTCTTTTCCTTTTTTGCTTCAGCTGCATTGGCAAAAGCGCGTTCAACGGACCTCATAAGCCGATCTCCCAAAAGCATACAAATGAAAGAACAGTTACAAGAGGAACATGAAAGAACAAAAAAAAATGAAAATCTTATTCTGATGAGTCAGTTTGCCGTCGGATTGAACCACGAGATCAATAATCCGCTGGCAGTCATCAAAGGAGCCCTTTTTTTGATGAAAAAAGAGCTCCAAGAGTGTCATAAAGAGTCTCTCATAAAAAATATGAAAAGGATTGAAGAAGCCGCTTCTTCAATATCAGGGATTGTTTTGAATCTTGAAAACTTGAAAAGAAAATATAAAATCACGGAATATTTGAAAAATGTCAATATGGTTGATTTTTCCCCGGAAGTATCAAAGGAGGATGGTAATGATACGTGAAAAGGATTCAGAATATTTTGAAGAAATGACCGCCCATTTAAGAGAACGAATGGAATACTTAAAGCGGGACATGAACCTTCTTCTTCGTAATCTGACCGATATTAAAGACAGTGTTGTCCAACTCACAGGCGAGATCGAGAAAGTCACAAGAAGCAAGTAACAGGAGATGATGATATGTCCTCTTTCAAAGTAAGGGGCGGCCGCCCGTTAAACGGAACAATAGTCCCGGCCGGGAGCAAAAATGAAGCTTTGCCGCTTATTGCGGCTGCATTGCTGACAGAACATGAGATTATTCTGGAAAATGTTCCTGATATTAAAGATGTCCGCGTTATTTTAGAGCTGATGGCATCTCTGGGTGTCTCTGTCAGGCAGCTTGGAAAGAATGAATGGTCCATTACGGCCGATAAGATCACAACAACAGAGCTTGATGAAAGCCTTTTTAAGCAAGTCAGAGCTTCTCTGACGTTGATCGGGCCTATGCTGTCCCGAATGGGAGAAGTCACCTGTCCGTTGCCGGGAGGCGATAAGATCGGCAGACGTCGAATAGATACCCATCTTTTGGTCATGGAAAAAATGGGCGCGACCATTGATCATAATTCCAGGGAAGAGAAGATCCATTTTTCTTTGAACAAGGGCCAAATGACAGGAGCCTCTATCCTTTTAGATGAGCCTTCTGTGACGGCAACAGAAAATGCTGTTATGGCCGCTGTTTTGGCATCCGGCCGTACTGTTATTTATAATGCGGCCTGTGAACCCCATGTTCAGGGTTTATGCGCCTTTCTCAGCGGATTGGGAGCCCAAATCAGCGGAGCCGGGACAAACAAAATCATTATTGACGGGGTCACATCTTTGAAAGGGGGCCGCTATCGTATTCAATACGACTATATTGAAGTAGGAAGTTTTATATCTCTGGCCGCCGTCACCGGGGGAGACATCACCATTACGGACGTTTTTACCCGGGAAAATGAATACTTCAGTGTCATTTCTTCGGGATTTCATCGACTGGGGCTTGAAATGAACCGAAAAGGGAAAGACCTGCATATTCCGGGAAAGCAGCATATGCATGTCAAAAGCGATTTTAAGGGGGCTATTCCCACGATAAGTGACGGCCCCTGGCCTCTTTTCCCGGCCGATCTGACATCTGTCATCATTGTAGCTGCCACACAAGCCAGAGGAAGCATTATCGTCCATGAAAAAATGTTTGAGAGCCGTATGTTTTTTGTTGATAAACTCAAATACATGGGGGCTCAAATCGTCCTTTGCGACCCGCACAGAGTCGTCGTCGTCGGGCCGTCATCTTTATTCGGAAACGAAGTCGTGAGCCCTGATATCCGGGCCGGAATTTCACTTCTCATCGCTGCATTGGGGGCCGAGGGAGAATCCGTTATCCATAATATTATGCAGATCGATAGAGGATATGAGAATATCGACAGACGTCTTCAGGCTTTAGGCGCCGATATCGAGAGGAGAGACTCTTGATTCGGGGTGTACTGTTTTGCGGGTTTAAACACTAAAGAGAAACCTGTCCGCAATACTACGGATTTCTTAAGAAAGCAGTCCTTTTTTCTGAAATCAGGAGGATGAGACACATAAAAGAAAATGCTGCAATCATAGGCGGAAACGCACAGGCAGATATCGATTTTCTCGCCCGGATAAACTGGGGACTTTTTGATGTGTTTGCCGTAGATCACGGAGCCGATATCTGCAGGGCCTTGGATATCACTCCTCAAGCTCTTATCGGGGATTTTGATTCTCTGCAGGAACGCACTCTTTTGACTGATGATTCCCGCACTGTCATACGGCTTCCTCTGGATAAAGACATCTCGGACCTTTACTATGCCTGCCGGCATTTGGAAAAAAAACAGCTGTATCAGAATATTTACCTTTTTAATGCCGATAGCGGGAGACCCGACCACTTTTATTTCAACCTCAGAGCCGTTGACCTTTTCGGCCCCCATGTCCGGCTTATCAGCCGCCACGGGACGGTATCCAAGCTTCTTCCCGGCAAGGCCTGTTCTCTTGCACTAAAGAAGGGATCTCTTTTTTCCCTTCTTCCTTTAGAACGCTCTGAAGGGGTCTCTATTAGCGGGGCCCGCTATCCGCTGGATAATGCGACTCTCATAGCTGATACACATTCGCTCAGCAATATCAGTGAAGGGGAGACAGTTGTTTACTTCTCAAAGGGGCGTATGCTTCTCTTTACCGGGGATCTTCCGGATCATTTCATCATAGGGCAGTAAGCCTGATGAATCTTCCTGTAAAATCTCATCATAACTTGTGATGACCGGAAAAGGATAAGCCGATGTTTCTTTTGAAAAATCAGGGCTTTCCAGGCCGATAAAAGGAACTTCAAAAAAGGAAGCCGCTTCATAATCGCTCATTGTATCACCAAAAAAGAGAAACTCTTCTGCAGAGATATGGGGAAAAAGATGTAATGCCTCTTTAGCCGAATCTTTTTTTGTATCGGCATCGTCTCCGAAACCGCCTTTGAGTATTGAAAGGGGAAGCCCGGCTCGTGTCAGCTTAATACGTGCTCCTTCAATGGTATTGCCTGTCACAAGGGCTGCTGCAATATTGTACTTTAAACAATATTCTAAAAGTCTTTTAACACCGGGGATGATTTCCCAATGAAAAGAAGGGGCGATGCGGGCCAAATGATCCTTAAAAAGGAAAAGGAACCGCGCCCAGAGTTCGATGGTGAAAGGAACCCCTGCATGCCGGCAAAACTCTTTAAAAACCCCGGAGTCAGTCACTCCTCTTAATGTAAATGAGAAAGATTCAACGGTTTCACAAGGGAAAAGAACGGAAAGAGTTTTTTGAAAGGCTTCCCGTCCTGCCTTGTTGACCCGGATCAATGTCCCATCCAAATCAAAAAGAAATACTTGCGGCATAGACACAGTATATCCTGTTTTTTTTAAGAGGCAACCTTGACATAATATACAATGTATATTATACTATACATTGTATATTATATTATACAAAGGAGGGAAAATGAACGGTGATCGGATCAAGCATTTTAGGGAAGAATCAGGTTATACCCAGGAAAAATTAGCTTCAGAATTAGGTGTAAGCCGGCAGACTGTAGCTCTAATGGAAAGTGGACGATATAATCCTTCACTAAAGATATGCCTTCGTCTGGCCAGTCTCCTCAACCGGTCTTTGGACGACCTTTTCGGTAATGACGGGGGGATTCCTTTAGATAATGAAGACCTTTTGGCCATTTTAGATATTGGAAGCACTGCAACAAAAGCCGTATTGTTGAAACGCAAAGAAGACACATGGGATGTCATTGCAGATTCCTATGTCAAAACTACTGTCGAGGAGCCTGACAACGATGTTACCGCCGGTGTTTTAGAGGCATTGCGAAAAATGAATAAACAGTTCAAAGGCAAGAAATTAGTCACTTCAAGCGGAAAACCGGCGCTGCCTCTGCTGGCCACCAGTTCGGCCGGAGGAGGGCTTCAGATAGCCGTATTCGGCGTTTCTTCAACCGATACGGGTGAAGTGGCGTCTCATGCCGCAAATGGCGCAGGAGGGGTTATTTTAAGGCGTTTCACAGTGGATGATGAACTTCCTGTCATCGAACGCATGCGTTTTCTGCATGACATTCACCCCGACATGATCCTTCTGGCCGGGGGTGTCGACGGCGGAAATATTGCCAGTGTGATCCGTTTGGCTGAGATCCTGGCTTTATCTGAACCGACCACAAAGTATTCACATCAGGAGCGCCCTCCGGTGGTTTTTGCCGGCAACAAAGGGGCCCGGGAGCTGGCTCTGAAAACATTGAAGGATTTTGACTGTCACGTTACAGAGAATTTGCGCCCGACTCTGGAGACGACAAATATCTTTCCGGCCCAGTCGACCATCCATGATCTCTTTCTGCATCATGTCATGGAAAAAGCCCCGGGCTATAAAAAGCTGAAAAGATGGGCAGATGACCGCATTTTACCTACTCCGGCTGCGGTTGAAAAAATCCTCTCCCTTTACGGAGAGACTCAGCATAAAAATGTTGTGCTGGCGGATATGGGCGGAGCGACGACAGATCTGTTCTCCAATATTATCGGGGAGTATAATCGGACAGTAGCCGCCAATATCGGCATGAGCTACTCATTGGGACAAATCTTCAAGGAAGCGGGAGAAGAAAAGGTCTCTGAGCGCTTTCAGCCTTCTGTGACAGCTGAGCTGATTCGTAATTATTGCGGAAACAAGATGATTTACCCTGTCCGGATCCCCCATGAAGACTGGGAGATTCAAATCGAACAGCATATGGCCGTTTTAGGGTTGCAATTAGCCTGGGAACAGCATCAAAAAGCCAATTTTAAGCTGAAACGTGTCGGGCTTCTCGACCGGAGGCGCAAAGAAGCCGCGTATGACCCTTTTGCAGAAGTCCTTTCGATTCGGGATACGCCGAAACTCTTTCAATACACAGATATCGATCTGTTTGTCGGGGCCGGAGGGGTTCTTTCCCATGTCCGTCATCAGGCAGAGGCCCTTCATATCCTTATTGACGGTTTTCTACCGGAAGGAGTCACTACATTGGCTGTGGATCAGGGATTTCACAGTCCTCATTTCGGTATGCTCAGCACTCTTTTTCCCACGGAAGCCCTGGAAGCCTTTGTCCGCTCTAGCCTGAACGAAGTCGCTTATGTCCTGGCTCCCCTGGGAAAATATGATGAAAAGAAAACAGCACTTACTCTGATTAAAGACGATGGGGCTCTCTCTTCTGATATTCCCTGGGGAGCCCTTACTTATTACCCCCAAGGCCTGAAAGCCAAAATCGTTTTATCCAAAAACGTCTCTCTTGGGGATCAGCAAGGCGAAATGGCCCTGAATTCTAAAATTCCTGTTGTCATCGACTGTCGTGGCCGGGGTAAATATTTCAACGGACGCCCCTTTACGGACTATGTGACTCTTTACACTCACGAAACTCCTCCTGTTTGCAAAGCTCCCACCGTGGACGAAGCACACCATACCCCGGCAGAATATGACAAGACACTTCTTGTCAGGAGACGCCTTCCTTACAAAGGAGAGGTCCTCGTCAAAGAAGGGGAGAGCGTTCTGCCTGATACCCCGGTAGGAGAAAACAACATGACTCCTCCCCGGGTTTTCCTTGTCGATCTTCACCGCTTACTGGGCTATGATGTCAATGCTTCCAATGAGGACCTCAAAGCAGGACTTGTCATCCGTGCAGGAGATAGGGTCTCTTCACACGATGTTATTTTCGACGGTCATATCAAAAAGCATAAATATCTGTTGAGGACTCCTGTCCGGGGCCGGATTATGGCTATTGAGGATAACGGGATCATCATCCTGGAAGAAATACAGGATTATTCGGTAAAACCGGTCACCATCCCGGTAGCCTCGCTTCTGAATACTAAACCCAGACACATGAAGGGGTTTTTGGCTGTCAAAGAAGGAGATTTTGTCGAGAAGGGGATTCATCTGGTCAAATTTTCGCCACTCACCAGCAGTTTACGTGAAATGTCTGAATTAAGGGCTCCCGTGACAGGAATCGTTAAAGAAGTGAATGTCATCGAGGGGACTGTGACCCTTCAGTATGATTTTGAGACATTCAGGCTGCCCGCTTTTGTCAAAGGAACCGTCAAAGAGGTTATTCCGGGCTATGAAGCCCTGATTGAAACCAGTGGAGATGTTCTCAACGGCAGAATCGGTTTCGGCCATGAACATTGGGGTCTCTTGTCTTCGTGGGAAGATCCTGACAAAAAGGGGAAAATTCTTTTCTTTAACGGTGCCGTAACAAAGGAGCAACTCATCCGATGCCGTGATGAAAATGCCGCCGGGCTGGTCGCCCCGTCCATGAGCCTGACCCATTGGAGAGATTTCTACGGTGAAGAATTGGGGATTGCCATAACAGGGGATGAAGACATTCCCTTCACCCTGCTTCTCACCAAAGGCTTCGGGGAAGGCGCTTTTGAACAAAAAACCCTCGAATTCCTGGAAAGTCGGATATCTCGTTTATCCAGTATCAGCGGGCGTACACAGATCAGGGCCGGAGTGATCCGTCCTTTTCTTCTGGTCAGCCGGTGACATGACTCTCCGTTGACTTTTAGAGAGCCCTGTGGTATGATTTCGGTGGGGTCAGACAGGCCCCGTTTACCGTTTGAATGAAGGAGGAATCATGACGATTTCTATTAAAAATACGATTTTAGATAATGACAGTCCCTTTTTCCTCGTAGCCGGGCCCTGTGTTATCGAAAGCGAAAAAATGATCATGGATATCGCCCGGGAGACAAAGGCCATCTGCGACGAGCTTGGCATCTTTTACATCTTCAAGGCTTCTTATGACAAAGCAAACCGCTCTTCATCTGAAAGTTTCCGGGGCCCCGGCCTTGAAGCAGGGCTGAGAACCCTTGAAAAAGTCAAAAAAGAGTTCGGACTGCCTCTTCTTACTGATGTGCATACAGAAGAACAAGCCCGGGCGGCAGCCGAAGTCGTGGACATTATTCAGATCCCGGCTTTTTTGTCCAGGCAGACGGACCTGCTTCTTGCAGCAGGGAAGACGGGGATCCCTGTGAATATCAAGAAGGGACAGTTTTTGGCGCCCTGGGATATGAAACATGCGGCGGAAAAGGTCCTGTCAACAGGAAACCGCCATGTCCTTTTGACGGAACGCGGAGCCAGTTTCGGATATAATAACCTGATCACTGATATCCGCTCCCTGGTCGTTATGAAAGAGATGGGTTATCCGGTGATCTTTGATGCGACCCACAGCGTTCAACAACCCGGAGGGCTGGGTGACAAAAGCGGGGGAAACAGGGAATATGTCTTCCCCTTGGCCAAAGCCGCTTTGACTGTCGGCATCGCAGGGATTTTTATGGAAGTCCACCCGGATCCCGACAAGGGCCTTTCTGACGGGCCGAATATGGTTCCCCTTAAAGACCTGCGCGCCATGCTTCGTTTTCTTAAACGTCTGGACTCCCTTGTGAAGGAGATCCCTCTATGAAAAACGCGGCGCGCCGGGTTCTGGATATAGAGATCTCAGCTTTACAGAGCCTTTATGACCGTATTGACAACTCTTTTTTTCATGCTGTCACTCTTTTGGCCGCAGTAAAGGGAAGTGTCGTCATTACGGGAATGGGGAAATCCGGGCTTGTCGGCAGGAAAATATCAGCCACTTTAGCCAGTACAGGGACCCCATCCTTTTTTCTCCACCCTGCTGAAGCCTCCCATGGAGATTTGGGGATGGTCCGAAAAGATGACCTTGTCATCGCCATTTCCAACAGCGGAGAGACGGAAGAATTGATCAAAATACTGCCTGTCTTAAAGCGTATGGGCATTCCTTTGATCGCCGTCACAGGGAAAAAGGATTCGACGTTGGCCCGCTATAGCGACGAAGTCCTGGATATCTCAGTTGAAAAAGAGGCCTGCCCTCTGAATCTGGCGCCCACGGCCTCAACGACCATGACATTGGTCCTGGGGGATATGCTGGCTATTACACTTCTGGAGGAGAAGGGGTTTAAAGCCGAGGATTTTGCCCTTTATCATCCCGGAGGGTCTTTGGGGAAAAAACTGTTGCTCACTGTCGGAGACCTTATGGCTTCGGGAGAGGCGGTTCCCAAAGTACGGCCGGATACTTCGTTAAAAGAAGCCATCTATGAGATTTCTTCCAAAGGGAGGGGGATGACAGCTGTCGCCGATGCCTCTGATACCCTGTTAGGGATCTTTACTGACGGCGACTTTAAGCGTTTTCTTCAAAAACATGATTCTCTCAACGGCATTCTTATGAAAGACGTCATGATCCGTAATCCCAAGACTGTCAGCAGCCAAAAACTGGCCGCTTATGCTTTAAAGAGAATGGAAGACTACAATATCACTTCTCTTGTGGTTGTAGACGACAATCAGATGATCGAAGGAATCATCCATATTCATGATATCCTGAAAGCGGGCGTTTTATGACTTTTGAAGAGCAATTAAAAAAAATAAGACTTCTTATCCTGGATGTGGACGGTGTTTTAACAGACGGGTCCCTTTATATGGATGAAGAGGGGCATGAATACAAAGCGTTTCATTCCCGTGACGGGCTGGGTATCAAAATGCTTGTCCGTGAAGGGATCATCTGCGCGATCATCACCGGCCGACATTCGGGTGTCGTCGAAAAAAGAGCCCGCGACCTGGAGATCTCTGAAGTCCATCAGGGAGTCAAAGATAAGTTGGCCGTCTATGAGTCATTAAAAGAGAAATACAAGTTAACTGACGACGAGACCGCTTGCGTCGGCGATGATATCCCCGAACTGGAGATCTTCCGCCGGGCCGGAGTGGGCTTTGCCGTCTCCGACGGCCATTTCCTGCTGAAACAGGAAGCCGATTATATCACCCGCCTTCCCGGAGGTCGGGGGGCCGTTCGGGAGATCAGCGACATGATCCTGAAGGCCCGCAACACAGACTTGTTTATCCCATGAACATCACTTTGAGGAGGAACCACGATGAAAGAGCTGCCTAAGTACTACGGCGGATTGGAAGCAGAAAAAAAATGGCAACGGTTTTGGGAAGAAAAGAGAATCTTTTCCTTTAATGAAAATAAGGATAAGCCTGTCTATTCGGTCGATACGCCTCCGCCCACTGTTTCGGGGCAATTGCATATCGGACATGTCTTTTCTTATACACAAGCTGAGATCATGACACGATACAAACGCATGCGGGGTTTTCAGGTCTTCTATCCCTTCGGATTTGACGATAACGGCCTTCCAACGGAGCGATTGGTCGAAAAAAAACTCAAAAAGTCAGCCTCTTCTCTGGACAGGGAAGAGTTTATTGCTCATTGTCTTGAGGTTTCGGCTGATGTGGAGAAAGAATTCAAGGAATTATGGCAAAGCCTGGGCTTTTCAGCCGATTGGGGCCAGCTTTATTCCACCATCGACGAACGATCCCGGCGTATTTCCCAACGTTCCTTTATCGATTTATTTGAGAAAGGACATGTGGTCCATAAGGCGACTCCGGCCCTTTATTGCCCCTATTGCAGGACCACAGTCGCTCAGGCGGAGACAGAAGACAAGGAATTCGATTCCGAATTTGTGGATCTTGCCTTTACTCTTGAAACAGGGGAAGAACTCATCATTTCCACGACCCGCCCCGAGCTTCTCCCGGCCCTGACAGCTGTTTTTGTTCATCCCGAAGACACCCGCTACTCCGGATTTCACAATATGAGCGTCAAACCGCCTCTTTTCGATATCTCCGTGGCTTTACTGTCTGATGAAAAAGTCGATATTGAAAAAGGGTCAGGAGCCGTCATGTGTTGCACATTCGGAGATTCCACTGATGTGGAATGGTATCATACCCACGCCTTGGAATTACGCCAGGCCATTGATGAAAATGGCCGTATGAACGAACTGGCCGGGCCTTATCAGGGAATGAAAGTCAAAGAAGCCCGTCAGGCGATCATCAAGGACCTGGAAGAGGGCGGATATATCCGCGGCAGGCGCCAGATCACGCATCCGGTAAACACCCATGACCGCTGCGGAAGAGAAATGGAATTTATTGTCAAAAAGCAATGGTTCATTAAAATCCTTGAAAAAAAAGAGGAACTGATTCAGCTGGCTGACACGATCAACTGGTATCCTGAGTTCATGAAAGAGCGTTATATTCATTGGGTCTCTAACTTAAAATGGGATTGGGGGATCTCGCGGCAAAGATATTTCGGTGTTCCTTTTCCCCTTTGGTACTGTGCTGAATGCGGCGCCCCTGTCACCGCTGACAAAAACGATCTGCCGGTCAATCCCATGACAGATTCACCGAATCAACCATGCCCGGCCTGCGGAAACCGGTCTTTTATACCGGAAAAAGATGTTCTGGATACATGGGCGACCTCTTCAGTCACACCCCAGATCAACGGGAAATGGGGAGAACCCGATGACCGCATGGATCAGATCTTCCCCATGGACCTGCGTCCCCAGGCCCATGATATCATCCGGACATGGGCTTTTTATACCATTGTCAAAAGTTATTATCATCATGGTCAGGCTCCCTGGAAAAACATCATGATCTCAGGGCACAGCCTGGACCCCGAACGCAAGAAGATATCAAAATCAAAAGGGAATGTCGGCCAGACCCCTCAGGCCCTGGTCGCCCAGTACACTGCAGACCCTGTCCGTTACTGGACCGCCGGGTCACGCCTGGGGATGGACACCTTTTTCTCGGAAGATGTGCTCAAAGACGGGCGTAAATTGGTGACAAAACTCTGGAACGCCTCCAAATTCGTCCTTATGAACCTGGAAGGGTATTCCGGAGAGAAAGGGGGAACACTTAACACCGTTGATGAGTGGATCCTCCAGTCTTTGCGCCGAACAGTTAAAACGGCAACAGATTATATGGAGCGTTATGAATATGGATTGGCTCTGCAGCACATCGAATCCTTTTTCTGGAAAGACCTCTGCGACAATTACATCGAATTGGTAAAAGGAAAGATCAAAGAGGGAACAGAAGATGAAAGAAAAGGCAGCCAATGGACACTTTTCACAGTCCTTTACGGGACACTGCGCCTATTCGCTCCCTTTGTGCCCCATATCACAGAAGAGATATACCAGCTCTATTTTGCAGACTTTATCAAAGAGATCTCTATCCACCTTGCCCCATGGCCTCTGCCTGAAGACTTCCCGGCCTTTGAAAAAGCCGAAGAGCCCGGGAAAAAGATTTTGGCGTATGTGGAATTTATACGCAAAGCAAAATCGGAAAACAAGCTCTCTCTGGCTTATCCCATTGCTGTGCTTGATGATCAAGGCTACGGAGAAAAGCATTTTAAAAACAATGTCCTTAAACAGATCGATTCTCTTCTGAAGATCGAAAAACGCGGGCCGTTAAAAGAAAGCGATGCACAGGGCGGTGACGCCGAACTTGTCTTTAACATAAAATGGGGGGAGCGTTAAGCTCCCCTTTATTTCTTCTCAAAAACAAGTTATACTCAATGAAAACGGGCGGGGGCGGTTAAGCGCCGGGCCTGCCATCAGAAAAGCGAGTTAATGTGAACCAGGGATTTTCGAAAAGAACACTCAGCCCAATATGGAGAAAAGTTTTCTCTTTTTTTGAATTCATCGGTATTTTTTTTCTCTCTTTGATATTCCATGTGGCAGCTCTCTTCACGATTATAAATTTCCTTCTTTCACCGGCTATTCTCAATAGCTCTCTGCTGGCCGAATTTGCTGATATTTCCGTTCAAAAGACATCCTCTTTTCTGCCATGGTCCCTGACAGTGCAGGGAGGTTCTCTTTCCTTTCCTGAAGCGGATATCTCATTTGAGTCTTTTCACCTTAAGCTGAATCCCTGGGCCTTTTTTAAGGGGATGCCCCATATCAAGCTGCTTTCTTTAAGAGAAGCCTCTATAACGGTCAAAGATATCTCAAAGGACAACGCTCTTTTGTCTGAAGAAAGGGAGAAAACAGGAAAAAGCGGCCCCGCAGACAGCGGAAAGAGGCTTTTCCCTGAAAAAGTGCCGCGTTTCAGTATCGGCCTTTTCGAGATTGACGGTTTGGAAGTGACAGGAGAAGCTTCCGGCTTTTCCCATAGGGGTTTCTTCAGGCTTTCGGGATCATTGGAATCTCCCACAGGACGATGGGAAGGAATCAACGGAGGAATCTTCTTCCACAGCAAGGAAAACAGCCTTGTGTTTACAGAAGAAGAAGATCAGAGAGAACTTCTCTACAATATTTCTGTTCATGCCGGCTTTTCACAGGGGAAAGCGGCTATGGAAGAGAAGATTTCCCTGATTCATCCCGAAGGGGAAAGCCGTTTGGATCACAGAGGCGGTTTTCTTTTCACAGGGGAACACTCCCGGCTCTCTATCAGGGAAGTCGGCTTTCTTTTGAACGGGATGAGCCTTCTTCAAGCCGAAGGCACTTTGGCCTTTAATGATCAATTCGGACTTGAATCTCTTGTTTTCCCGCGTTTTTCCTCTCATCTCGATTTGACAAAGATCAATGCTGCCCTTCGCCGTTATCATCCCGGCCTTCTTCCTTTTGATGTTCAAGGCTATTTTCAGGCTGAAGGAGAAGCCCGGGAAGAAACAGTGAAGGCAAAAATCACGGTTTCTGTCCCCAAAGCTGAATGCGAAGGAATATCGGCCCAAAATGCCGCATTGTCCCTTGTATTATCGGGAACTCCCCGGCAGGTAAAAATAGAAGCCGATGCCGAGATCAAAAGCCTCCTGGTATCCCAAATGGGCAGTCCTGTTGAGAATGTCCGCCTTTCAGCTCAAGGTGTATTGAATCCGGAAAATATGAGCGGAGAAGCTGTCCTGGAAGATTTCTCCTTTTCACTTTACGGCGGGCTTTTCCAGCTTCGCGGCCGCAGCCCCGATTTTGACACTCTTCACATGAACCTCTTGATGAAAGAGTTTACCTTTTACAACTATTTCAACATGCCTCTTTACGCCAAAATCAATGCCATGGCCGAATTGACAGGCTCTCTGTCCGAAGGGTTATCTCTCTATATCTCGGCAGGGGCGGAGAACATCGATTACAGGATGGATTTTTCCCCCATCATGGTTCCAAAAATGACTGTAGGAGGGGGAGTGATCATTTCTCCCCGTCAAAAATATCTTTATTGTGACAACTTTTTCCTTAAATTGGGACAGAATAACCGTTTTCTCGTCAATGGCTTCCTTGAAGGGTGGGGGGAGCAGGGAGTCAACCTGACACTTTCCCATTCCAGGGTTAATATCCCGGAACTGATCTCTTTTTTGCCGTCCCTTCCTGAAATGACCGCAGAAGGAAGCATCGACTTTACATTGGATATCACGGGAACGCTGGAGAATATTCGGGTCAAAAGCGACAATACACTTTCCGGACTTGCTCTCTTTTATCCAGAAAAAAAGATCTCGCTGAGCGGCCTTGACGGCCGCTTCTGGCTGGAAGGAGAACTCGATAAGTGGAAAGCTGTATTTGACTGTTCCGTGGAAGAGTTCCGATACGGCAAAGATATTTCCGTCAGGGGACTTGCCTTCTCTTTACCTTATTACTTCGGTGATTTCCTTCCTGAAGAACTGCGCCAGGCTGATGAGATCAATTTCCGGTTCAAGGAAAGCGGCTATCAACATTTTTTAATCGAAGATTTCAAAGCGTCTCTCTTTGCGGCCGGCAAAGCCGGAGCCATAAAGACTTTCTACGGCCGCTTTCTTGACGGACAGATCGGGGGCTCTCTCAAGGCGGATATCAATACGATGAGCTATGCGACCCAATTCAATGCCATTGATTTGAATCTGAGAAAAGGAACCGGCCGTCGGGGGACATCCCTCCTTTCCATGGTATCCAGAATCGAAGGGAAATCCACTGATATCGAAGGCTATTGGGACATTACAAAAATCGACAGCGATGTCCTGGATAAAGCGCTGATTTCCATCGATCCCGATAAAAAAAATCCGCAAGTCCAGAATATCAGGAAAAAATTGAACATGGTCGGAGTTGTTCCTAAAAATGTCCTTGTCACGACATCAAACGGCTTTGTCAATATTCACCCGACCTTTGGTTTCAGACGTTCTAATCTTGTTTCTTTCATTTTGGGGTTTTTAATCGGAGGGCTGGATGTGGAGCCCATACGCCGTATACCTTTAGAAAGCATCTTGAAAGAAACCGGTGTTTCTTTCTAAGAAAGGAGAAGCATGAAAAAAACGATCTTCTTCCTCTCGCTTTTAACCGTTTTCTCTCTTTTGCAGGGCTGTTCGCTTCTCAGCCCAAAAGCTAAAATCGAGATCACCCTTGTGGGAGAGAAGACATCGTTGGAAAATCAGGTCCTGGGGAATTACGGCTTTATCGGAGCTGACCCGCTGATGTTAGTCTCTGTCAGAGCCCTTCCGGATGACATTTCTTTGATCTCCGATGAGAAAAAACGCTCTTTTCTGGCCTATCAAAACCGCCTTTATAACAAAGATGATTATCAGCGTTTCATGGACATGAAAATCATCGGCGAGAATAATAGCGGATATGTCGAAGTCCGGGACACACAACGACTGGAGCGGGACAAAGAACTTGACCGCCTCATTTCTCGTTTCATTGATGAAGAAAACCGGGACAGGAGAATTATTTACAAACGTATCATTTCCGTGACCGAAGGGTTGACAGAAAATGACATCTCAAAGGTCGAAGAGATCTTCGCCCACAAAATGCAGGATGAGGCGAAAACAGGATGGTATGTTCAGGATGCCTCAGGCCTTTGGAGGGAGAAGAGTGCGCCTTAAGACCGGTATTTTCTTTTTTGTTCTTATGATGGCGTTGTTCTCCTGCGCCCATAAAGGAGACATCCGTTCTCTTAAGGATGCTTCCGGACAGATCGATGTGCGTTTGGGGGGCATCGAGTCCATACGGTTTTGCAAACAAAGCTCCATGATCTATTACACTGTCGTCGAAAACAATAACCGCCAGATTGCAAGATACCATGTAGAGAGCGGAACACGGGATTATCTTTTCAATACATCTTACGAAGAGCGTCTGGAAGACATCAACAGCCAGGGGGAAATATTGTTTACGACGGACCAATATGATGTCCAAGGGGACATCCTCTTGGCAGGGCCCAAAGGAAAGATAGTCAATCTGGGACGTCCTTTTGTCAGCGAGACTATGCCCCGTTTTTCTCCTGACGGTTCATATATTGCGTTTCGCGCCGTGGAAGCGGGAAAATCGTATCTTGTTATCATAAAAAAAACAGGCGAGGAGCTTTACCGTTCTGAATTCAAAGCCTTGGACGATTTGGCGTTCGGCCATGAAGGCGTCTATCTCTTAAGAGGGAATGAAATCGCCGTTCTTGATTATCAAGCCGACAGTATCCGCGTTCTTTCGTCTTCTCCCGTAAGGAAAACGTCGTTGTTTTATGATAGCAGCTCCCGGACCCTTTATTCCCTTTCAAACCCCCTTGAAAGAGATAAAGAGACAGCCCGGAAAGCAACCGAGACAGTTTTTATAACCCGGTTCAGCCAAGGGCAGGAGCATTATCTTTTCGGGGGGTCTCATATCCATTGTTTTTCACTCAGTGATGATATTCTTTTTTATACACGGGGGCCTCGTCTTTCTTATCGCAGAAGAGACGAACTTGTCTATGAGTTCTCATCTGTTTATCACTATAACAATTACATGGAACGCACAGATGACATCGGAGATATCCTTCCGTTGGCGGAGGCGGTCGTCTCACTCTTCCCTGCGCAAGAGTCTCTTCTCTTCCTGACCCGTTATCTCAATACTCTTTTGGAGCAGGGCCGTCCCCGATTGGCGGAGATGGAATCTGAAAAATGGTCTTTTCTGTTACATCAGGAAGGAAAGAGTAAATCCGATCTGCTTTCACTTGAACCCCAATCGGTTTCTCCCGCCTTTCAGGAGGGCCTTTTTGAAAGAGAACTCTCCCGGCTTTATGAAATGAACGATTATATCGGCTATTTGTCTTTTTTCAATAAGCATGAAAAACAAGTCAGCAGAAACAGAAAAAACAAATGGGCTCTTTATGCCGCTGAAAGTGAACTTTCTCTCGGGAGAAGACAAAACGCTCTGCTGCGATTAGAAGAACTCATCAGCCGGGTTCTCTACAGTGATCCCTGGTCTCTGAAGGCTTTAACCCTTTATTTGAAAGAGAAAGGTGATTTCCGCCCTCAAAGCGGATATTCATTGAATCAGTTAAACCGTATACGGGAAAGAGAGCCGTCTGATTCTTTTCTCTATTACGGCGCAACAGCAGCTGTCATGGAAACGCTGCTCATCGTCAAAAACTACAGCGGTGCTCTGCAGGAATGGGAAAAACACAAGAATCGGGGCCATGAGGAGCATGTGGAACTTCTCTATCCGCCTCTGCTCCACATCTATCCCCATTATGCCAGCGAAGAGGGGATCGCCTTCTTTTCTAAGCTTCTCGAAGAAGGTTATTCAGGGATATATTATGAGGCGATTGTTTCCTTTTTGCAAAATACAGCAATGAATATCGTTGACCGGTACGAAAATGAAGGGGATCTTCTCAAGGCTCGAAAAATACTTCTTATGCTGAGAGATGCTCTCCCCGGAAATATCGACATCAACCGCTCTTTGATCCGCATCGATTACCTGCTGGGCCATATTATGGATACCGCCGGCCGCTATAAAGCACTCTACCTCGAATCCCCTGAGGATCCGTTGTTATCCTACCTCTACGGCTTTGCCCTGACCTATGTGGGGACATCTTATGAAGTTAAAAAACGCCCGGATTTTACGATTTCAGCCTATGATGAAGCGCTTGAGCTTGTCCTTGGCGCTGTTGAGCGTCAACCTCAGGAGCCGGTGATGCATTTGACTTTAGGCTGGCTTTATGAAGAGATGGAGCGATTGGGAGAAGGACAGTTTCTGGAGCAATCCCTGGAAGAATACAGAACAGGCCTGGCCTTAACAGAAAAGAGTGACACCCGCCTGCAGGGTTATTTTGAGAAAAATATCGGAAACATCTACTTCAAACTCAAAATTTATGACCGGGCTTTGGCTTATTACCGTTCCATGGAAGAAAAGATTCCGGCTTATCAAAGCCGCGAAGAGGAAAAGCTCTATAATTTGCGCCTTTCAACGATCTATTATAATCTCAACGATTATGGCAAAGCCATGGAAAGCGATACTCTCTTATTGAAGATGTATTTGGAAGATCAGGATATTAAAGGACAGGATTATATTTTAAAGCATATGGGAATGCTGGCGTCTCTGTCAGGAAGATACCTTGAGGCTGTCCGGTTTTTTGAACGCGCTCTCAATCTGGGACTTTTCGATGATCTCCATCCTCAGCGTGTTCTCTACCATCGAAATATTGCTTATAACGCGTTGTTGGGAGATGATTCAGATAAAGCCCTGGCTCAGGCACAAAAAGGCCTTGATATCCTTCAAAAAGCATCCGGGACGACTAAAAAAGGACAGAGACTCCTGGACATCTCCATTGCCATGTCCTTATCCGGGGCGGAAGAAGCCGGCGCTTACAAAGGTTTCACGCCGGATATGGAGCGCAACCTTCTTTTATCGATTATGGCGGCGTCTTCCATGGAGAAAGGGGAGATGGGCCGGGCCGTTCAGCTTTTTGAAGAAAAACTCTCTGTATCTGACAGCCCTTACGCCGACATGATCATTACCAATAATTTCGCTTCGTTATATTACAGGATCGGCAATGATATCCGTATGGAAGAATACTTAAACCGCTCCTTGAATATTGCCCAGTCAAATAACTATTTGAAAGGGGTTTTGGTGAATCAGCTTTCTTCTATTTTTCTGGAAATGAATGCCTCACCCCACTGGTATGAGCAGCTTGAAAAGATGGAAGATGATATCCGAAATATTCGTGACAAAGAACTTCATGAGCTTCATCAACGACTGATGATCATCGCCTTTATGAAATCAGCTCCCCATAACCCCGTTTTGTCTTCGCTGGAAGAGTCCGTTTCTTATCAGATGGACTTATTCCGCCGTTATGATAAGATCAGCCGATTGTTCCAAAACCAAAATCTAAGTCCTCCGATGAAACGCCTCTATCACCTTTTTACTGTACGTTTTCTGGGAGAAGATGCACGGACTGCATTGAATGAATTGACCGGGGAAGATGACTTTCTTGATTTCCTGGTCTTTCTGGATTGCGCTCTTCTCAGCCGCGGTAATCCTACTCTTGCTTTTGATTATCTGGAAAAAGCCTCTGCAGCCATTCATTTGATCACTGAAAAAAGCGCTCCTTTCTTTGCGGCCTTTATGAAAGATCACGGAGATCTTCCTTACCGCATTCTGGAAGATGTTTACCGAAGCGACTTGAGTTATGACCGGGTAATCGCCGTTTTGACTTCTTTTGAATTGTTTTACGAACGCATTCAGTATCTTTTCTTCAGCCCGGAGCTGGCATCACAGATGGACATCGCCCATCTAGGTAATTATTTTTATTTCCTGTCAAAGAAAAACTCTGAAGAAATCGCTGCCTATGATGCCCTTTTGGGGGACAATGCAAAACTTATCGCCGGAATCCCCTTTATGGACGGCCCGCGCCTGCGCTCTCTTCTCACCACGGGAGACACGATCGCATACCGACTGCACAAAAAATACCTCCTTATTTCCGAAAACAGCATGACCCTTTCAGCTGCTCCCGAATCACCCGTTTTTACTGTGGACAGAGAGGGGAAGGCTTTCAAGCCTCAAAGCTTCAATGCCTGGTCTTTGGCTCAGCTAAGCCTCTTTTACGAAGGCCGGCTTATGCCGCTTCCCTGGGAAAATGCTGCTGAAGAAAGAATCACGTCAGAGAACAGCGGAAATTTCAAACTCTCTTCTCCGGTAATCAAAGGCGAGGTCAACCCATATGAAATAAGATTAGGAGATTTGTCGACCTTAGATTTTCTTTCCGAGGGTCTCACTATAGATGGTTTATGGATCAAAGCCGATGAAGATCCGCTTCCTGTTTCTTTTCGTCTGTTAACCGATATCGCTCTTTATACCGGCTTGAATCACATAAAAATCAATGATATCTCTTTATCATACCGGCAAATGGATGATTATGAATTTGCTCATTTTATCAATGACAAAACAAAGGAGATCGACCGTAAAGCATACCTTTATTTCAGGGAAAAGCATTATGGAAGGGCTTTTCGTGAACTGTCCCACCTTGTCCCTCTGCTCCGGATAAAAGGGGACAAAGCCCTGCTGACAAACAGGCTTTACCTCATGATCACCATAGCCTCGGACCATTTGAGAAACCCGGACCTGATCAAAAATGAACTTAGGGAATATGTAGACTTAAAGGGACTTGATGAAACAGTCTATTATAAAAACCTGGCGGCTCTTTACGAGCGCACCGGCTTCTACGGACAAGCGGCCGATATCTACGAGCAGGGGCTCATCCCGGGGGATGTCACCCTTCAATTGGCATCACTCTATGAAAAAAACGGCCGCTACACGAAAGCAATATCACTTTTAGAATCGGTAAACACAGATATAAGCCTGATCCGGCAGGCCACGATTTATTACAAGTACTTTAATGAAAATGAGAGGGCCTTGGATCTTTTAGACAAGGTCACTCAGAAGGGGTTGGATGACTATGTTTCGCTTTTAAAAGGCTCTGTTGATATCCGGAGAGGCTTATATGAGGCCGCGATATCGACGCTGAAACCTCTGACAGAGTCGCAAAACACTCCTATCCGTCTGGGGGCCTCCATAGGCGTAGCGAATCTTCTCTTTAAGACAAACCGTTTTATCGAATGCATGAATTATATCCGTACAGCCTTAAAGATGATACCTGAAAAGGAGCATATAGCTGAACAAGTCATCTTGCGTAATCTTCAGGCTCTGGCATTAGCGGAAACCGGCAGTGAAGATCTGGCTTTATCCGAAATCGATACCGCCCTTGCTTTGGCCGAGCAGTACAATATTCTGTCTGAAATAAGCGCCATACAGATCAACAAAGCCTTGATATTAAGAGAAACGGGCTCTATCGGAGAAGCGGCACAGCTTCTGGAAAAGGAACTCTCCACAGCTGAATCCCAAAACAATGACTATATTCTCAAAGGACTTTACCGTCATTTAGCTATAACATATTATGAACTGGATGACAAAAACCGGTCCCTTCTCTATCTCGGGAAAATGAAAAACAGAGGGAACCTGACTCCTGAAGAACAGATGTATGATCATTTTTATACGGGGTTATTGACACAAAATACGGCGTTGCTTGAAAAAGCCGTCGGAGAAGCCGAAGAAATTAAAGATCAGTCAACTGCTCTTGAAATCACCTATCAACTGGGCCTTCTTTCAAAAAAAACAGGGCATCTGGAGCATGCAGCAGCCCTTCTTGACACCTTGGCCCGGGAAATGAATTCACCGGGGCTTCAGATAAAAATCTTAAAAAAATATCAGGATATTTACCGAGCATTGGCCATTTCTTATTTTGACTCCGGACATTTCCCGGAATCACTTTTCACCGTAGAAAAACTAAAACGCATCGCTTTTTTGGTTAATAACCCCTTAGGGGCAGGCCCTGCAATAATACCGGCCGATAAAAGGGCCGCTTTGAATGCTTTGAAAAACGATCTTTATAATTTGGACCTGCTGATGAGAAGGGATCACAGTGTGGCTTCGGCTTATGAAGCCAAAAAAGAGGCTTTAGACAGGCTCAAATTGGAGATCGCCGTGCAACAGAAAGGAACAGCCGATATTCCCGCACTGTTGGACCCTCCGGCCTTTCTCAGCCAAAGGCTTGACTCTAAGACAGCGCTTCTATCCTATCTTGTTCTCGAAGAGCGGACGCTTTTGCTTTCTTTCAATAAAGGAAACATTACCGGTTATTCTCTGCCGGCCGGAAAAGAAGAGCTGACAGAACGCATTGCCTATCTCCGCGACCTCATCACTGAAACGGCTTCTGAAGCAGCCATAGAAAAAGAAGCCGATGCCCTGGGCACTCTGCTGATACCTCTTCGGCTGACAGATGAACGTTTTCTTGTAGTCTCTCCTTCCGGAGTCTTGAATTATCTCCCTTTTTCACTTCTCAGGAAAGAAGACTCTTATTTAATCGACCGTTTTCCTGTGACCTCTATCCCCGACATGTTCCTTCTTAAGAAAACGGAACCGGAAGAAGGGTTACGCTCTATTCTTGCTGTGGGAAACCCTGATTTGAATGACCCGGGATTAGAGCTCTATTTTGCGCAAAAAGAAGCCGGGGAGATCAAATTTATTTTTCATGAACAGACGGATATTTTGAAGGGGAAAGCGGCCACGGAAGGGGCCATTCGAAAAAAAATGCGGGAAAACGCCTATGATATTGTCCACTTTGCCTGTCACGGTTATTTTAACCGCCAATACGCTTTACTCTCTCATCTTCTCTTTGCGCCAAGTGAGGGAGAAGACGGCCGTTTTGACGTTGAAGAGATCCGAGCTGATGTACCTGATGTCCGCCTGGCTGTTCTCAGCGCCTGCGATTCGGGAGTAGGGGTATTGGGAGAAGGGGAGGAGATCACCGCTTTGGACCGAGCTTTTATGAAATCAGAAGACACCGCCGTGATCTCATCGCTCTGGCGCATTTCCGACGTGGCAACAGGCATGCTGTTTAAAAAATTTTACCGCTATCTTCGGCAGGGAATTCCGGCATCCCAAGCCCTGTGGAAAGCTAAACAAGAGCTGCGCCTTTATTTTTCCCATCCTTCCTATTGGAGTTCGATGAAGTACACGGGAAATTAAAGGGCTTTTCTGTTTCTGAAGAAATAATAATAGGTCACGGCAGAAATCACATAAAGAGTTATCGTGATGAAGAATGAGAAAGAAAACGAGTGCTCCTCAATGATCTTTCCTCCCCAATGGGCACTGACTGTCCAGGCTCCGTTCCAGGCCAACATTGAGATCGCATTTGTAAAAGGCTGATGCGCTTCTTTCACAAGTTCCATCTCAAAATTACTGCTGATGGGTATATTCATATTCATTAACGTCCCCCTGAGAATGAAGGCAGCAACAGCCAAAGGCAAGTTCCGGGTCACTGCCAAAATAAACATGAAGGGGACTGATGCGAGCTCCGTTAAAACAATACTTTTTATCATTCCGAACCGCTTAGTCAAAAAGGGAGCAGAAAGCATACCGAAAAACATAAAGACCTGAAGAATGGAAAAAAAGATGCCGATGGAATCAGATTCCAATCCAAAAACCATTTTAAAGTAGAGATTCATAAAAGGGATCACTAATCCGGCTCCCATTCCCACGAATATTTTCGGAATCATCAGGCGGATAATGATCTTCCAGTCATAACTTCGTATTTTCTCCAGAAAATTTGTTTTGACCCGGGGGACAGGGCGCTGTTCGATGGATAAAAAGGGGATGATCGAGATTAATGTCAGCCCGATCGACGTATAAAGGGAGAGCCTGTACGCAGAAGTCAGCGAATCAGCTAAATGCAGAGACAGGAAAAGCTTGGGCAAAAACCCCCCGAGGAAAAAGCCGAAAAGTTGCGAAAGCATCATGATCGCATTGCTTAAACTGAAAAGATAAATCCGTTCTGACGGAGTGCTGTTCCGCATAAAAAAAGGCGCCACAGAGACCCGGTAAACAGTAATAAACATGGTGGCGGCAAATGAAAAGAGCAGAATCATATTGACATCTTTGAAAAAAACCTGCAATCCATAGGAGAGCGAAGAGAGCAGGGTTCCGGCAATCAGAATATGCTTCAAATGAAACCGTTCGATGATCATAGCAGCCGGAACGGCAATGACAGCTGCCCCTAATGCGCCTGCCGAAAGAATATGGCCAATGGATGTTTCGGAATAACCGAATTCTTTCAAGTAGAGGTTGAAAAGGAGCATAAAAACGGACATTCCCAAACCGTTGAACAATCCGCCTGCCAAAAAATAGCGGGCATTTGCGGAGATCAGCCGAACCTTTTCCATATAGTCAAGAACCATAAAATATCCCTTTCGCTTTGCGAATTATATAGACCTTTTTCAAACTGTCAATATTATTATGAAAACAAAAAACGGGAATTGCTTTCGTGATCGTAATCTCTTATAATAAGCCATGGAATGGCTGGTTCAATGCTCAGAAAAGGGCGATTATTTGAGAAAAGTCCCGCGAAACCTTTGTCATCAAAATTCCTTTATCCTTCACCCTGTCGTTCATCTTCATTTAATCGATGCCGAAGGGAATTTTCTTCTTCAAAAACGAAGCCGGAAGAAAAGCATTCAGCCCGGGAAATGGGATACTGCCGTAGGGGGACATGTCTTGTGGGGGGAGACCATCCCCGATGCTTTGAAGAGGGAATCTTTGGAAGAGATCGGCTTTTTCCCGTTGCATTATTCACTGATCAAGCGTTATTTGTGGGAAACAGAACAGGAAAAAGAGTTTGTCACCCTTTTTTGCGGTTTTTACAGCGGAGAGGAGCTTGTTTTCCCGCCTGATGAGATCGAAGAACTTAAATTTTGGAAAAGGGAGGAGATCACGTCACAGCCAGAGTCTGCCTCTCAGAACCTTCGTTATGAAATAGGGTCTGTTTTTACGGCAGAAAACAGCCGCCAACTCCTTTCTTTGTTGAGGCCAATGCAATAAAAAATATTGCTAAAATAAAAACATATGCTATAATCCAGTGAAAGGTTGAAAGGAGGATTCACATGAAGATCGATGTTGAAAAGAAATCCCATAACATAGTCTTAATCCGTCCTCACGGCAAGATTGTCAGCGGTGAGAAAGTCATGGCCTTGAAGCAGTCCATCAATAAAGTGGTTGAAGAGGGCTTTTCAAAAGTTATTGTCGACTTTGAAAATGTTCCCTTTATGGACTCCACCGGGTTAGGTATCCTTATTGCTGCTTACACAACACTGAAGGCTAAAGAGGGGCAGATGAGCCTGATCAAGATCACACAGCGTATTAAGGATCTCCTGACGATTACAAAGCTCCTGACTCTTTTTGACTGTTATGATTCGGAGGCAGACGCCCTGAGGGACATGATCAATTAATCCGATGACAGAATTTTTGAAGCTGCAGCTCCCGTCATCTCTGGACTATATCGAAACGATATTGGATTCAGCAGAACTCTTTTTGGAGCGCAATCAAATCGACTCTGATTTGATTGGCTATTTGGTCGCTTCCCTTGCGGAAGCGACCAGTAATGCCATCATCCACGGTAATCACGAGAATATCCTGAAGTCAGTCTTTATCGACCTGGCTTTGGAAAAGGATGTAATCCGGCTAAGCGTAGAGGATTCAAACCCTGAAGGGTACTCTTCTCTTGTGGAAGGAAATTCCGAATTGCCCGATCAGAAAGCCATTCATGGCCGCGGCCTCTTTATCATTAAGACCTATATGGATAATGTATCACTTCAAAAAGGCGATCACGGATCCCGTATGGTCATGATCAAGAGGTATCAATAAGAATGGCAGCCTCTGTTAAACATTTTATTTTAGACACCAACGTCCTTCTTCATGACTTTCATTCGCTTTTTAATTTCGAAGAGCATTATGTCTATATCCCCATTGATGTCTTAGAAGAACTGGACCGCTTTAAGTCAGACCTCGGTGAACGGGGAAGAAATGCCCGCCGTGTCATCCGCAGCCTTGATTCGTTAAGCCGGGGCAATAACCTTCTGAACGGAATCCCCCTCAACGAAAAAGGGGGGAAACTTTTCATCCTTATTGATTTTGAATCATCGCTTCCCCAGGGCATCGACCGCCGGAATACCGACAATCGTATTATCATGGCTGCAAAACATCTCCAGGACAAAGGATATTCCAACGTCATTTTTGTCTCTATGGACATCAATGCCCGGGTCAAAGCTGAAGCTCTCTCTATAACTGCTGAAGTTTACGAGCATACAAAGATCGATCTAAGCGAACTTTACGCCGGAACGGGAGAATATACCGTAGATAAGAGTCATATCGACTCTTTTCATCAAAACGGAGCCTTGCCTTGTCCCCGGGGAATGTTTTACCCGAACCAGATGATCAATATTTCCCCGGGAGGAAAAGAAGCCATTCCTTCACGCTGTTCAGGTGAAGCACTGATTCCTCTCAAAAGCCAGGGGATCTATCCCTGGGGTATCAAGCCGCTCAACAGAGAACAATCCTACGCTTTAGAGCTGCTTTTGGATGATAACATTAAACTTGTGACATTGATCGGACAAGCCGGTACAGGGAAAACCCTTTTGACTTTGGCGGCCGGCCTGCATAAGGTCACAGAGGAGCAGAAATATAAAAAAGTCCTCGTCATGCGACCCATAATGCCTATGGGAAGGGACATCGGATATTTGCCCGGAAGCAAAGAGAATAAACTGGAGAATTGGATGGAGCCGATCTTTGATAACCTTGATTTTGTCGTCGACGCCAACCATTTGGGCAAAAAAAACCGAAGCTATTTTTTGACATCGGATATCATTGAACTGGAAGCATTGACCTTTATCCGGGGACGCAGTATTTCTTCGCAGTATATTCTGATCGACGAAGCCCAGAATCTGACCCCTCATGAAATCAAGACCATTGTCAGCCGGGCAGGAAATCAAAGCAAAATCATCCTCACCGGAGACCCTCATCAAATCGATAATCCCTATCTGGATGCGGAATCCAACGGTCTGACTTACCTTATTCAGCGTTTTAAAGGGGAGCCGATTTTCGGCCATATAACCTTAGTAAAAAGTGAGCGGAGTGAATTAGCTTCATTAGCTGCTGATATTCTCTGAACAAATTCAGGGAATATCAATCAAAAATGAAAGGAGGGGCGATGAGTCAAATCAATTCCCATATTTTTCGTGAATACGATATCCGAGGTTTGGAAAAAAAAGACCTGGATGATCAGACGGCCCTGAACATAGGAAGAGCTTTTGGTACTTACATCAAAAGAAAAGGGGGACACACTGTCACTGTCGGTCGTGATGTCCGCCTCAGCGGGCCTCGTATCCTTGCTCAAGTAATAAAAGGGATCAACAGGGCCGGGATCGATGTGATCAATATCGGAGAGACGGCATCCTGTGTCTTTTATTATTCCATCCATGCACTGAAAGCTCACGGCGGCCTCATGGTGACCGCCTCTCATAACCCGCCCGAATATAACGGGTTTAAGATGTGTTACGGCCCTGATGCTCTTTACGGAGAAGAGATCCAAAGCCTTCTTCAGCTGATCAAATCAGATGACTTCGAAGAAGGGGAGGGAGATGTTAAGGATCATGATATTACAGACAACTACATTAAAGACCTCATCGCACCTTTCCATCTGAAAGGAAATCTGAAAGTCATTTTGGACTGCGGGAACGGTTCGGCAGGACTTTACGCCCGAAAGATCTTTAAAATGGCCGGATATGATACCGAAATCCTCTTTGAAGAGCCTGACGGACATTTCCCCAACCATATTGCCGACCCGACAGTGGAGAAAAACATTACAGAATTGAGTGCAGCCGTCAAAAAAAGCGGAGCTGACATCGGCATCGGATTTGACGGAGACGTCGACCGCATCGGCGTTGTCGATGCTGACGGAAAGCTGCTTTACGGTGATACCCTTTTGGGTATTTATGCCAAAGAAGTCCTCAAAAGAATTCCCGGGGCTGACATCGTCTTTGAAGTCAAATGTTCTCGCGGTTTAGTGGAATACATTCAACAATCGGGCGGAAAACCTTTGATGTGGAAAGCCGGCCATTCTTTGATCAAAGCCAAAATGAAAGAAATCGATGCTCCTTTAGGCGGAGAGATGTCAGGCCACATGTTTTTCAGGGACCTTCATGAAGGGTATGATGATGCTTTTTATGCCGCTTTGCGCCTTCTGGCTGTTCTGGAAGAAGAGGGGACTTCTGTCAAATCATTGGCTGAAGAAATCCCGAAATATCTTTCCACACCGGAAATACGCGTGGAATGCTCGGATGACATAAAATTCGATATTATGAAAAATCTCCATAAACACTTTAAAAAAGAATACGATCTTATAGATATTGACGGAATTAGAATAAATTTCAGAAACGGATGGGCTTTGATCAGGCCTTCTAATACACAACCTGTACTTGTTCTGCGCATGGAGGCTGATACAAAAGAACACTTATCCAAGATCATGCACGTAGTTTATGAGGCTTTATCTGATTTTCCCGAAGTGAAAACGGCAAACCTGGAAGAATTATTTTAATTGATACTAACTATATAACATATTACTTGACAATGCTTTTTCTGTTTGTTAATATAAGGAAACAATAAAGGAGGGGTTTATGCCCAAGAAAACTGCTGTTATCAAATCGGTTCTTAAAGAAAACTTTAAAGTGGAATGTGTTGCGGGAAAACACACAGTGATTATTGACCAGCCTGAGGCCATGGGCGGCAATAATGAGGGGGCTACGCCTTTAGATTATATTCTCATGGCGCTGGGCGGCTGTATCGCAACTATTGCCAAGATCGTAGCCAAGCAACAACGCATCGATCTCAAAGGAATCGAAGTCACAGTCGAAGGCGATCTCAATACTGATTTTCTTATGGGAGCCACAGAGGAAGGCCGTGCAGGTTTCACTGAATTCCGCGCCAATGTCATTATTGATGCACCGTTGTCTGACGAGGAAAAGAAGGCTTTTATCCATGAAGTGGACAGGCGCTGTCCCATTTCAGACAATATCATGAACAACAGCAAAGTCGTCTTTAACATCAAATAATTTTTTAAAAAAACGTTTTGCAAAACCCCGTTGATTATCAGCGGGGTTTTTATTTTTGGCATTATGCAACGACGAATTAAATCATACAACAAAATTAAAAAATAATACAAATGAATCTGAACAAACAGAATATAGGGATAATCCATTCAAAAAAGAGTCCGGATATCATTGGATAACCAGGGGCACTCTTTCTTCATAATATACAACTCAACATAACATATATTATAGGACATTGTATGTATTGAGAATTAAGAAAAGTTTTTTTTCGTTCACCCTCTGACGGGTTCGTCCCCTTTTCTTTTCAAAGCATCTTTACAACGAGTATATAAATAATAATTCGAAAGCCGATCAACCTACAGATCCTTTAGAAAGGCTTGATGATAGACATTCCGTCCTGATTTATCCCATTTTACAAGGCTCATTGTCTTTTCATCCAGCTCTATGGCCGTTATCCCGTGCTTATAAATCCCGCATCCGCAATTAAAATAAAAAGGCTTATCTTCATCTTTAAAACTCATATGCTGTTTTCTCATGATTTCTTTTAAAATGAGAAAGAAATATGCCGATTTTCCCTTCAACGTTTTCGCCTGTTTTATCTTTTTTTTCAGCTCCTGGTAATAAGAGCGGGAAGCAAACACAGCCCTGTGAGAATGGCCGCAGATCAAAAGACAATGATGTTCCCTGGCCCAGGCTTCATGGATATATTCAAAGTCATGAAAATAACCCGTTCTGAATTGCGGAGGCTTCAACATGCGGGTATAAATCAAAAAAGGTTCGATAATTCTAAACAGTGCCACACAGATCTTTGAAAACCATCCGTAGAGATCGCTTTCGGTACTGCCCAAATGGCCATGGGTAACCAGAAAAGGGCGCTTCTCCCCTCTCAGGATCATAAGGCCCGGAAGACCTCCCCTCTCCCCTTCCGGCAGAAGATCCGGCTCATCATGATTTCCGTATATCCTGAATATTTTCCCCGGATATAAACGTCTTATAAGAGAATAGAGCGTTTTATAAGAGCTTCTTATCTTTGCAGCAGGAAATTGCCACAGCTCTTCGAAATCTCCGTTTATTATGAGAAAATACCCTTTTCTCCCGTAATATGTCAGCAGATCACGGGCGATTTTTCTGTTGGGGTAAAAATTATCAGCTTTTGAACAATCTCCCAGATGGAAGTCACTGATGATAACGATTTTCCGGTTCTCAATGGGAATAGAAAGAAGATCAGGGCTTTCAAAAAGACGGGTCAATGCCGCATGTATATAATCGGGCCTTCTCATCTACCATGAAACAGATGGGCATGGGGAGACTCGAACTCCCGACCAACAACATGTGAAGCTGCTACTCTACCGACTGAGCTACATGCCCATAGAGCGAAGAAAAAATGGGCACAGAGGGATTTGAACCCCCGACCAACTGCACGTCAAGCAGCTACTCTACCGGCTGAGCTATGTGCCCTTTGAAGGTGATGGGATTATACCAAATCCTTTTTTATCCTTCAAGGGAAAAATAGCTTTATGGCGGCATTGATTTTAATTTTTTCGACATCACCCTGCATTGTCATCACCCACGAAGGATGAGTGCTCTTCAGTCCAACCTCACAAAATTTAAAGCAATATCAATCGGTTAAAACTTCAATCCAAGCTGAACGTTAAAGGCTGAAAAAGAGTCTTTCTCTTCACGGGCCGGTTGATAATAAAGAAGTTCTCCTTTGACAAAAGGAGCTGCAAAAAGGAGTTTGAAGAGATGGATCTCTACTACACTGCCAAAAACAGAATAATCACTTTCCTCGTCGGCCAATCCTAAAGTCAAAAGCTCATCATGAGTGGATAAATCCTTATAGACCGCCCCTGCGTTGATACGGCCGGGGACCACGCCATAAGTTCCCTGGACAAACCATCCTTCATCAATAAGCCCGGCAAAAACACCGGCTTCTCCAAAGAAGTTGTTTACCCTTATTTCCCCTGAAAGCGAAGGGCCGTATGTCAGAAGGCTGAACGCGATCTTCCCGTAAAGGATACGCTTTGCAGGAGCAGAAGACGGCAGGGACAAAATAAGAAGCAAAACAAGAATGCAGGCTAAAAATAATCTTTTCATAACACCTCCATTAAATTGAGCAGAAACCCTGAAAAATCAACAATTTCAGTTCATCTTTGTCCGTAACATGTTTTCCATTTGAGCAATACGCTCTTTTGACTTATCACATTCATCTTTTAATTGAATGTAAGAGGTCATCTCTTTGAAATTCCAGACATAAGCTCTTTCTTCACGGCTATAAGGGAGAAAATCCCCCTTGACTTCAAATACTTTCCCCGTTTTAAAGACTAACTCAAGAGTGAATCCCTTTTCATCAGCCATAAAGGTTTTAAAGATATCATCATAGACAACAGGGTTTTCCAATTTGCTTTTCATCACACTCATCATCTTTTTCGGGCCTTCTTTTTTCATCACTTCTTCGTTAATGCCCCATATTTCCAGAAATTTTCTGTTATATCGAAAAATATTTCCTTCTTTTGAAACCAAAAGAATCCCGTCCTGGTAGGCCTCCAATGTCATTTCCACCGTCTCTTTCATCCATTTTTCCCGACCGGACAGTTCATGATTCTGAAGGAAAAGAGCAACCTCATGGGCATAGATCTCAATCATGCGCTTTTCATACACACTTAAATAAGTCTCGTCTCCGCGCTCATAACCGACTTTTAAATGGCCCCGTTCAACACCGTTGATTTTTACGGGAGCTATAAATGAAAAATTGTTTGTAGAATAAACATTGGTGAAATTTGAATATGTTTTTTTGTCTATCTCAATCTCACAGAAGACTCTGTCCGGATACTGCAGATGCTCGGGGATGATCCTTTTTGCTATATCCTGTATGATACCGTCAACAGATTCCTCCCCTCTGAGAAGAGTCGCCAATTCATGCAGCCCTTTGATCTCACGGCTTCGCCTTTTTAAAAGCTTTTCATTATCAGCCAATAATGTGTTTTTGAGAGTCAGTTCATCTTTCAGCGCTTTGTAACGGAGATGGGAATCGATCCGTGTCAGGACTTCCTCTTCAACAAAAGGCTTTTCAATATAATCCTTTCCCCCTTCCTGATAAATCCTTTTCTTATTGCCGATGTCAGCAGAAGAAACAATAAAAAGGACCGGTATTTCTTTTGTATTATCCGCTTTAGAAAGTTTTTTAGCTAATTCAAAACTCTCTTCAGACGGCAGAAGGACATCCATGATGATCAATTCCGGAGTATGGTATTTTTTTGTTTTAAACATATGCACTTCAAACATTTCCAGCGCAAGGCTCCCTGATGAAGCGCTGAGAGGGATCATCTCTGTGTTTTTACGGATTATAGACTCAA
>OMKS01000099.1_pt1 | contig 72630 bp, 72 predicted proteins | sample 1674721 | NCBI WGS metagenome assembly OMKS01 (sample SAMN06264996, study PRJEB25208) | sediment metagenome | isolation source: hot spring sediment | place: USA: California | collected 2014-09-02 | reverse complement strand
TATCCTCTTCGTCGGCAGCGTCAGATGTGTATAAGAGACAGATACCAGCCGGGAGCGAGGTTAATAAAACCCGTAAATTCAGAGGACTGTGAACGAGTCTGCACGATCTATTCACTCAAAGCCTGGCATAGTTGCAACACCAGTGTGGTAGAAAATGAAAGTGTCTTCCCTCGACTCCAGGAACATCACCGAAGGAAAATCCCCCAGCAGTCAAAAGAGCGTTCGGTGTGGAGGCAGGGTGTGTCTCTCTCTCCGAAGAGAGTATCGGCGAATCATGTTCGTGCACCGTCCAAGGTGAGATCCGGGATCTAGAAAGGGTGACGGGTCAGCTCTTGACCACGAAGACCGGAATGTTCTTGTCTCTGTGGAGGACGCCGTAGGAGACGCTGCCGAAGACAGATCCCCCGAGCCCTGTCCTTCCCTTGGACCCCATGACGATGAGGGAAGCGCCGCGTTCTTCGGCGATCTTGATGATCTCGTCCACCGGGTGCCCGATCTGGAGGATCTTCTCGCAGGGGACGCCTTTCTGCCTGCAGAGCTCTTCTTTGGCATCGAGATACCCCTGGGCCTCCTCCATGATCTTGTCGTAGACGTGTTTTGCAATGTCTCTGGGGTTGGCAATGACATTGCTGAACGCGGAAAGATTCACGACATGAACCAGCAGGAGGGTTGACCCGCAGTTTTTCGCGAGCTCAATGGCATACTGAGCAGCCTTCTTTGATGGATCCGATCCATCAACACCCAGGAGAATTTTAGAGAACATGAATTCCTCCTTGTAGTATGATCACAGTAGTGTAACATTCTCGTATGAATGAACATGCCGCAGATAACAATGAATCGAACAGGAACTTCACCAAGAGCAGATCGAGTCTCAACGATTCTGCGGCGTATAGAGCTTGAGCAAGTTGCATACCAGGTTTTCGATCCCGGGCCTGATACCCATGAAAACATCATAAAATGTCTTTGACCCAGGCCCGTTTTCCTCATATATGTCTATGGCGCCAGGGAAAAGAGAACTGCACCAAAAACGGCGCCTGTCCTGTCCCAAAACAGAACGAGGCGTACCATTGTGCAACATTTATTGTGTCCCGGTGACCATGAACGTGTCAGCAGATTCTTTCAACTTTCTGATATACCGGTCATTTATTCACCCTGGACAGCTCTTGGTACACTGTTTGCTTTTCCCTATCAGGGGACGTACTTTACCATGGGGTTGCGTACACAAGAACTCGATATAAAAAAACAGGAGGTACTGGAAACAATGAAAAGGGGAATTGTTTGTCTACTGGTTCTCGTAATGGCCCTCGGTATTTCTCTTCCAGCATTTGCCGCCAAGGAAAAGCCGATAGTCTGGAAGATGCAGGCATCCTACCCGGTGCAGACCACGGTCATGATGCACGGCAGAGAGTGGAAGAAGTACATCGAGGAGATCACTGCAGGCCGCCTCACGGTGGAAATTCTGCCCCCGGGTGCCATGTGCTCGGTAGCAGACATCGTGACCTACCTGGAGCGGGGCGTGTTTGACTGCGCCGTGTCCTACGGAGGGTTCTACACCGGGCTGATCCCTGAGACCGACCTCGAGATCGGGCTTCCCATGGGTCACCAGACCTGGGACGAGTACTGGGACGCCTATTTCAACCGTGGTCTCGGCGAGGTGATCAAAGAGGCCTATGACGAGCACAACATCATGCACTACCCGGCTGCCGCCGGCTGCTACTACCACTTCAACACCAACTTCCCGGTGACCACCCTTGCGGACCTCAAAGGCAAGAAGATCCGGGCGCTCGGCATCTACGGCAAGTACGTCGAGGCCCTCGGAGCATCAGCGGTCACCATCCCGGGCGGCGAGCTCTACATGGCCATGAAGCTCGGCACCATCGACGGCGCCATCTACGACGCCTCCGGGCTGATGGACGTGAAATTTCACGAGGTGGTGAAGTACTACACCTTCCCCACGGCTGCGCAGATCGCGCTGTCGTTCCTCATCAACAAGGATTCATTCAACAAGCTGCCCGATGAGATGAAGCCCCTTGTTGACCTCGGGACCCGGTTCATCCTGATGGACAGCAGCATGCGCTACATCAAAGAGACCAAGGAGTCCCTGCACCAGGCCGAGAACATGGGTTCGGTCCAGAAGACCTGGCTCACCGAAGAGGCCCAGGCTGAGGCACGTAAGCTCGTGCGTCCGCTGTGGGACGAGGTTGGTCGGAAGAGCCCCAGGATGCAGAAGGGCGTCGACATTCTTCTGGAGCAGATGAAGTTCGTTGGCAGGCCCATGGAGTAAGTTTCTCAAGGAACCGGCAGGTGGGGGAGGATTCTGATCCCACACCTGCTCTTTTAAAGCAGCAACCTAAACGACACAATCATGGAGTAAACCATATGCAGTGGATTATTCGCGCCATTGATAGCATTAATGAGTGGGTCGGAAGGATCCTGTGCTGGCTGCTCATCCCCCTGGTGTGCATCACGGCCTACGAAGTGTTCATGCGGTATGTCATGAAACAGCCGACCATCTGGGCCTGGGACCTCAACATCATGATCTTTGCCGCCATCACCTTTTTAGGCGGAGGATATGCCCTGCTGACCAAGGGTCATGTGACCGTGGATGTCTTCACCCTGAACCTGGCCCCGAAAAAACGTGCCATTCTCGACATCGTCACCTCGTCAGTTTTCTTTTTCGGGCTCACCGTGCTCATGATCAAGGGATTCGACATTTTCATGATGTCCTACAGCGTGAAGGAAACATTTCCCACCATCTGGGCCCCTCCCTACTACCCGATGAAGTTCCTATTGCCCCTGGGGTGTTTTCTGCTTCTCCTCCAGGGCATCTCAGAGCTGCTGAAGAACGTCACCATCGTCCTGGGCAAGAACAACGGGAAGACAGGAGTCTGACGCCATGATAACTTCCATCATTATTGTTGCATCCCTATTGATTTTCCTCATGACAGGAATGCCCGTTGCCTTTGCCCTGGTGGGGCTCTCGGTGATCTTCTTGTGGTATTTCCTCGGTCCAGTCTCACTGTTCATGGTGGTCTCGTCCACCTTCAAACAGGCGCATACCGAGGTCTTCATCGCCATCCCGCTCTTCGTATTCATGGCAGCGATCCTCCAGTTCTCAGGGATTGCCACCACCATGTACAACGTGATGCGGATGTGGACGGCAAAGCTCCACGGGGGGCTCGCCATCGCCACCACCATCATCAGCGCCATCCTCGCTGCATTGAGCGGCATCGGTGCCACGGCGACCGTGACCATGGGGCTCATCGCGCTGCCCGAGATGATCAAGAAGAAGTACGACAAGAAAATGGTGGTGGGCTGCATCACGGCAGGAGGAGCGCTCGGCCCGATCATTCCGCCGAGCAACCTGCTCATCATCGTGGGCGGATACGCCTCGCTCTCCGTGGGAAAGCTCTTCCTGGGGGGCATTGTCCCGGGACTCCTGATCACGATCCTGTACTGCCTCTACATCTGGATCAAGTGCAAAGTGCACCCTGAATTAGGCCCTGTCCTTCCTCCTGAGGAAGTTCCGAGCCTCTCTGAGAAGATACGGGCCTTCCCGCCGGTGCTCATGCCCATTGCGCTCATCGTCATCGTGCTGGGCGGCATCTACGCCGGAATCACCACGCCCACGGAAGCGGCCGGGTTCGGAGCCATCGGCGCCCTGATCATCGCCCTGGCGAACCGGCAGCTGTCCATGCCCAACCTCTTCAACGGGCTCAAGCTCTCCTTCAAGGTAACCTCCATGATCATGTGGCTGGTGATCGGCGGAGGCTGCTACTCAACGCTCGTCACCGTGACCGGGACCTCGGCCATGGTCAGCGAGTTTATCGCCAATATCCCCTTCGGGGTCTACGGCGCCATCTTCATCATGCTTTTCATCACAATCATCCTGGGCATGTTCATCGACCCTGTGGCCATCTGCATGATCTGCATCCCCGTGTTCATGCCGGTTCTCAAAACCCTTGGCATAGACGAGCTCTGGTTCATGCTCCTGTTCAGTCTCGCCACCGTGATCGGGTATATCACCCCGCCCTTTGGCCTCAACATCTTCTACATGAAGGGTGTTACCCCCGAGGATGTCAACCTCAAGGATATCTACAGGGGTGTGATCCCGTTCTGCTTCCTCAAGGTGGGAGCATTGATCCTGTGCATTATCTTCCCGGCGCTGCTCACCTGGCTGCCGAGCCTGATGGATTAGAACGCTAAGAAGGACTATGGACATGCCCGAGCTCAGCGGGAAGACAGCCATTATCACCGGCGGCGGTTCGGGCATTGGAAAGGCCATTGCCGAGGCCCTTGCAGGTGCAGGGGCCTCGGCCGTAATAGCCGATATCAACGCTGAATTCGTGCACCAGGCGTGCTCGGACATTGAACGCCTCGGTGTTCAAACAGTGGCCATCGAAGCGGATATCACCCAGAGAGAACAGGTTGAGCTGATATTCGAAAGGACCCTTGAAGTTTTCGGGCGGGTGGACATCCTGGTAAACAATGCCGGAACCACCCATCCAGCCCAGTCCATATGCGATCTCGATCTCGAGTACGTTGACAGGATCTTCGAGCTTGACTTCAAGGGGCTCTACCTCTGCTGCAGGCAGGCAGGACCAATCATGACCGGCCAGGCATCCGGCTGCATCATCAACATCTCCTCCATAGCGGGCATTACCCCGCTGCCGCTGGTCATGTACGGCCCCATGAAGAGTGCCGTCAACATGCTCACCAGGATCCTCGCACGGGAGTGGGCGGATACCGGTGTGAGGGTGAACGCGGTAGCCCCGGGATATGTCATGACCCCGCTGATCCAGGGAATGATCTCTTCAGGACAGCGGGACCCGAAAACCCTGCTCGAACGGATTCCCATGCACGCCATGATGGATCCCGAGGATATAGCCCGCGCATGTGTCTTCCTCGCCTCTGCCGATGCCAGGTTCATCACCGGTGTCGTCCTGCCCGTGGATGGAGGATGGCTCGCGGATGGAGGGTGGTCTGCGTACAGCAGGTGACCCGTGGGCTCGGAAGCAATAAATCATGCTGTTCCGTGATGTTACAACGGGAACTCGCAGGGGAATCCGCTGAATCACAGGGACCCGGGTAATTGAGAGGATCTCTTCCCTTATTGCAGCGCTATTTCCTAATTGATAACATGCTTGTGAGGCAACGATATGACAGACGGATTTGCACCCGAAGATCTCACCACGGACAGACTCGCAGAACTCTGTGTCCTGATGATGCATCAGATCCTGGTTCACCACACACTCTATTTCCGGGAAGCAGAACACCAGTTCGGTATGGACCGGGCCCTCGAGATTCTCGATGACGCCTGGAAAAAGAGCCTGCAGGCACAGATGAGGAGGGTCTCACGGACCCTTGGATTCGAGGAGAAGGACGGTATTCCCGATGTTCTGCGGTCTCTTCCACGGGAAACCCTGCTGCAATTCATCAAGGCGCTGGGAACCAACTGGCTGACAGCCGACGGCATCTGGTTTCAGGCCGTGGAGCGGGCATTCACCATGCTCGATGCCGAGCGCTGCGCTGCAAGCTGTGTCATGAGGTTCTGCACCTTCGAGGGATTCTCCATCAAGAGATTCCTCGGCCTGGGAGAGAGCCCTGGTCTGGGGGGCCTCAAGACTGCCCTGCGATTCAGGCCGTATCACCAGATCAATGTCCAGACCATCTATGACGAGGGGCCTGAGAGCATCGTCTTTCAGATGAACCAGTGCATTGTGCAGACGACCCGGAAGAAGAAGGGGTTGCAGGATTACCCATGCAAATCGACAGGACTTGTGGAGTACCGGTCCTTTGCCCGGGCAATCGACCCCAGGATCGTTGTGGAATGCATCGGGTGCCCGCCTGACCCGCACCCCGATGACTGGTACTGTGCGTGGCGATTCACCCTTGCCGCGCAGGGCTGAGCCAACGGAGCCTTCTCCCATACCATCGCTGTTTCCCAGAAGCGAACAAGGCTTCGGCAAACGGGCCTCCGGGAACTCCTGGCACGCAGTGATGCGGCACTGATGCCCGCAGGGTACAGGACGTGGGGCGTGATTCGAAGGTGATCCTCAAAGATCTCCTGCGACCAAAGTCTGCTGAAGCATGAGGGGCGTGATCCGAATCCCTTGTCCTGAGGAGGCACATCCAGGAGCGTGCTCACTTCGGGAAGCTAGTGCCGTGAAGAGCCGTCCCTCAGGACGCGTATGCCAGGGCGTACTCCTCCACGATCTTGTACTTCTGCACCTTGCCGCTGGCGGTCATGGGCACGTGGTCCACGAACTCCCAGTATTTCGGTATCTTGTGACGGGCGATCTTCCCGGTGCAGAACTCCACGAGCTCATCGGCACTGGCCTCCATGTCCTGCTTGAGGATGACCACGGCCAGGAGCTGCTCGCCGTATTTCCTGTCCGGCACCCCCACCACGAACACCTCGCGGACCTTGGGGTTTTTCAGGAGGAATTCCTCGATCTCGCGCGGGTAGATGTTCTCTCCACCGCGGATGATCATCTCCTTGATCCTGCCGGTCACCTTGAAGTACCCGTTCGCATCCCGAGAGCCCAAGTCCCCGGTGTGGAGCCACCCGTCGGCATCGATGGCCTTTTTCGTGTCATCGGGCATCTTGTAGTACCCCTTCATGATGCACGGGCTCCTCGTGACGATCTCGCCCTGCACATGATCCGGGAGTTCAGTTCCAGTTTCGGGATCGATGATCCTGCCTTCGATCCCGGGCAGGAGCTTTCCGACCGTTGACACGCGGAGCTCCACCGGATCGTCCCTCCTGGTCATGGTCATCACCGGGGAGCACTCAGTCTGCCCGAATGCGATCACGATTTCGGGACAGTGCATGATCTCCCTGACCTGGTTCATGGTCTCCACCGGGCAGGGGGCCCCGGCCATGATGCCGGTGCGCAGCGACGACACGTCGAAGCGTGGGAATTCCTTGTGCGAAAGCAGGGCGATGAACATGGTGGGGACCCCGTTGATGGCGGTGCAGCGCTCCTGCTCGATGGAGGTCAGCGCCTTGAGGGGGTCGAAGTATTCCACGAGCACCATGGTGGAGCCGTGGGCGACACAGTTGAGCGAGCTCATCACACACCCGAAGCAGTGGAACAGGGGCACCTGGATCAGGAGCCGGTCATCAGAGGTCATTCCCATGACATCGCCCACCATCTGCGCATTGTTGATGATGTTGTAGTGCGTGAGCATGACTCCCTTGGGAAATCCCGTGGTGCCGGAGGTGTACTGCATGTTGACCACGTCGTGGAAGTGGATGGAACGCTCTCTCTCGGTCAGTTCCGCATCCGTGACGGTTTTCCCCTGCTCGAGCACCTCATCGAAGGAGAACATGCCGGGAGTTTCCTCTCTGTCTCCGATGTAGACGACGTTTTTCAAAAACGGTAGCGTTTCAGAGGAGAGATTTCCCTTCACGCTCGTATCGAGTTCGGGGAGCACCTCTTTCGCGGTGAGGTAGAAGCTGGTGTCCCGATACTGATCCATGATCACCAGGGTGGTGGAGTCTGACTGGTTCAGGATGTATTCCAGTTCGCTCGACTTGTAGTTCGTGTTCACCGTCACGAGCACAGCCCCGATCATGCCCAGCCCGAGCTGGAGGAAGATCCATTCCGGCAGGTTGGTGGTCCACACGGAAACGTGGTCGCCTTTTTTTACGCCGATGGCCATGAACCCCTTGGCGACTTCCTCTGTTTTCTTCAGGAGTTCGCGGTAGGTGAGCCTCAGCCCTGCGGCGGGATACACCAGGGCGTCGTTGTCCGGAACGAGCGCCGCTGTTTCCCTGGCAAGGTCTCCAATGGATATTCCTCTGAACGTTGTCATCTCTGGTTGCCTCCCTGGTTCCATCGTTCTGTGGTGAGGTGGTGCCTGTGTCGCAATCAAACCCTGCCTTGGGACTGGTGGGAATGAATGATGCACTGAGCGTGTATCATGGGCATGATTTTTGTGTCAATACAGATCGACTGAAAGAAGCCGAATTGTGGGACCAGGTGTTGCAGCTCTCCCCCTTGGAAAGGTGATCATGAGCACCTATTAAAGAAACACTCAGACATGCTGAGGGGAAAATCAAGGGGAGGGCTACCCCATGAAACATGAGGCTGTCATTGTTCAGTGTCCCAGGTGCAAATCCAGGAACAGGATTCCAGCGTCTCGCACAGGGGAACAGGCCCGGTGCGGAACGTGTCACGGGCCGATCACGTCCCCGGGCGTGTTCCATCGTCCCGTCGAGGTGACCGATGCCGGATTCAAGGATGACGTGCTTGCATACCCCGGGGCTGTGCTCGTGGATTTCTGGGCCCCCTGGTGCGGGCCATGCAGAACGGTGACCCCGATACTCGATCAGCTCGCGGAAGCGTACGCCGGGAAAATCAAGATTGCGAAAATCAATGTGGACGAGAATCCGCAAACCGCTTCGCGGTTTTCCATCAGGAGCATCCCGACGCTGCTCTTCTTCAAGGATGGAACCCTGGTGAATTCCCTTACGGGAGCACGCTCCAGGCAGGAGTTGGAGCGCTACATCCAGTCTGTGATCTGATCCGGAAAACGATCCTCCTCCGGGGGTTTTTTATCAGAAAGCCCTTGCATCTCGAGAGTCCTTCGACTAGGATCCCAGCAGGCGAGACACGAGACTGCACGACAAAGGAAATCCTGTGAAAAGCGAACACGCACCCCCGGATTCCAGAGAAGGGTTTTCCCTGCCGGAGCGATCACACAGCGGGAGAGAGCACGCGATCCACATGAACCGGACGTTCCCCCCGAGATGAAGACCGTTGGCCCACAGTCCTGGTCGTCGGACACTGGTGGTGAACGACTGCGGCTTCTCAGCTACAATGTTCACATGGGCATCGCTGCCTCGAAATACCGGCACTACCTGCTCCATGGGTGGAAGCATTTCCTCCCCTTCAGACACAGGCTGAAAAACCTGAACAACATCGCTCACATCATCAGGTCCTTCGATGTCGTCGGGCTGCAGGAGCTGGACAGTGGGAGCCACAGGGGCGGGTATGTAAACTTTGCCCAGTACCTCGCCGAGCAGGCGGAATTTCCCCACTGGTATGATCAGACCAACAGACACTGGGGCAGGATCGCACAGCACAGCATGGGAATTCTCAGCAGATACCCCTGCACCTCGCTCAGCAGGTATGCCCTCCCGTCTCGGGTTCCGGGTCGCGGCGCCCTGATGGCCCATCTGGGAACCAGGGAAGACCCCCTCGTGCTCCTGCTCGTGCACCTCTCGTTGAGCGCAAAGGCGAGGATGCGACAGGTGGAGTTTCTCTCCAGGCTCATTAGGGGACTTCCCCACGTGATCGTCATGGGTGACCTCAACTGCAGCGCAGGCAGCGAGGAGATGAATCTCCTCATCCACGAGAACGAACTGAAGATGCCTGCTGCGGACATGCTCACCTATCCCAGCTGGAGTCCGAGGATGCATTTCGACCACATTCTGGTCTCCCGAAGCATTCACATCGCACACGCCATGGTGCTGCCCTACCGGCAGTCAGACCACCTTCCCGTTGCCGTGGAGGTCGTCCTCCCGGAAGGGGTGTGTCCCGGGATGCGTGATCCCTGGCCAGCATGCCGGGTGGCCTGATTCCTTTCCCGCTTCCCGACACGAGCCTCCAGAGAAAAAGTGTGTCGTTCTCCTGATAAAAGGAGACCCTGTGGCTCTTCGCCAAAAACTTTCTTCAGGTGCAAACCCATCAATCTCAATTCTGATAAAAGGAGAACCTGTGGCCCTTTGCCGGGGGCGTTCTTCAGGTGCAGACCCACCAATCTCAATCCTGATAAAAGAAAAACCTGTGGTTCATCGCGGTGAGAGCTCTGCGGAGAAAAAATGATCTCAGATGATCTCGAATCCTGAAAACATGGCCCTGCAGCGGTTCAGGTCATCACGGTCCATCCAGGTCTTCATGGGAGCATGATCATCCAGGGTACGCCGGCTCCCGATCTTTTCCAGCTTCTCGCTCCACAAAGGATTGTACGGCAGGAGTTCGACCTTCTCGTGTCCCGTCTCCCTGAGGAACGAAGCAATGGCCGTGAGGTTTCGTTCCGTTGCCGTGATTCCGGGAATCAGGGGCACCCGGGGAAGAAGGTGTTTCTTCTCTTCTGCACAGGTCCGGCTCAGCTGGATGAAATTCTTCAGGATCATGTCGTTGGTGGCTCCACAGAACTTTTTGTGCTCCTGGGCGTCGAGGAGCTTGATGTCAAAGTAGATGAGGTCACACACGGGGTAGCAGAGCTCCATGAAGGTCTCGAGATTGAAGAGGCCGCACGTCTCGATCAGGGTCGAGACCCCCATATGCCGGAGTTGTCTCATCAGGTTCGAGATGTAGGGCATGTACAGGGTGGGTTCCCCGCCGGAAAGGGTGACCCCTCCTCCCGAGGTCGTGAAGAAGGGAAGATCCACGACGATCTTCTTGAGGACCTCTTCCACCGACAGATACCTCCCGACCTGGGAGAGGGCTCCCCCGGGACAGACCTCCACACACTTCATGCACAGCGTGCAGGAACTCCTGGTGATGAAGGAAGGATCGTCCCTTCTCAGGGAGCCTTTGTCGCACACATCGATGCATGAATCGCAGCCGATGCATTCTTTCCTGTCATAGGAGAGTTCGATTCGAGCGTTCATGCTCTCGGGATTGTGGCACCAGAAGCAGCTCAATGGGCAGCCCTTGAAAAAGACCACGGTCCTGATACCCGGACCGTCGTCCAGCGAGTTTCCCTTGATTTCGAAGATCAGGGCTTTGTCCTGAGATGGTTTTTCTGTGGCGAGTCCCATCGGTTTTTCTGAACGCATGTGATGTCCTGTTGACTCCCTGTGGCCTAGTGCGTACAATTGTCTTTTGGACAAAGGTGTTAATGTAAAACAGTGGTATGATAGTCCTGCAGGAGGGGAAATGTCAAGGCGTTCGCCGAACAGAGCCGGTCTTCAGTGCAGTATGGGTGCACTCCTGTGCGGAGCGCACTCAATGCTGACGGATATGAAGCGGTCAGGTTCGGGACGCGGGAAGCCCATCCGGCACGAGAGATTTTTTTCAGTGAAGGGTTTTTCTACACAGAGGCAGGAGATCTGAACGGGCGTACACCTGGTGCCGCAGGACAGGGCGAGCATCACCGCGCCTGATGTTGTTGCACACAAAAGGAGGACGTATGAGCCGGGGATACATGGGAAAGATCCTGTTTGTGGATCTCACATCCGGTGAGATCCGGGAAGAATCGATTTCACCCGAGGTGTACGAGGACTACCTCTCGGGTGTGGGGCTGGCCGCACAGATCCTCTACCAGAGGATTCCACCCCAGGCAGACCCCCTCGGGCCGGACAATATCCTCGGGTTTGTCTCCGGCCTGCTGACGGGAACCGGAAGCCTGTTTGCGGGCAGGTGGATGGTTGTGGGAAAGTCGCCGCTGACTGGTGGCTGGGGCGATGCCAACTGCGGTGGAAGCCTGTCTCCCGCAATCAAACGATCGGGGTACGATGGCATTTTTTTCACTGGCATCAGCGAGAAACCGGTCTACCTCCTGGTGAAGAACGGAAGGGCCCGGCTCAAGGATGCCTCGCACCTGTGGGGAAAGGACACCGTTCAGGCCGAGGAGATGCTCCTCAGCGCCGAAGGAGACCACGCGCGGGTTGCCGTGATCGGTCCTGCGGGAGAGAACCGATCCCTGATTTCGGGAATCTGCAACGACAAGGGGCGCATTGCCGCCAGGTCGGGGCTCGGGGCCGTCATGGGATCGAAACGGCTCAAGGCCGTGGTTCTCGACGGCAAGAAACGTATCAATGTCTTCAACCGGGAAGAAGTCAATGCCCTGAGCAGGAAGTGTAATGCCTGGGTCCAGCGTGAGGTTCCCCTGGGTCCGGGGTTCACGATGGGCTACCTCGGCGCGCTGCTTCGGATTCTCCCCACGGCCATGGTTCAGGACGGCTTCATCTACAAGCTGATCCTGAGAAAGTGGGGCACCAGCGGGCTGAACCAGATGTCTCCCGAGTGGGGGGACGCACCCGTCAAGAACTGGAAAGGATCGAATATCGACTGGCCCATGGAGAAGTCGAAGTCAGCAGACCCCGACATCTTCAAGAACCACGAGGTGGTGAAGTACCACTGTTATGCATGTCCCCTGGGGTGTGGCGGCATCTGCGCGGTTACCGGAGGAGCGTATTCCCGGATGCACAAACCCGAGTACGAGTCTGTCCTCTCCCTTGGAGGGCTGTGCATGAACGAGGACACCGACAGCCTCTTCTACCTCAACGAGTACCTCAACCGTGCCGGCATGGACACCATATCAGCCGGCGCAACGGTTGCCTTTGCCATGGAGTGCTTTGAAAACGGGATCCTCACCACGGACGATACCGGGGGGATCGATCTCACCTGGGGCAATACCGCCGGTATGATCGCGTTGATCCATAAGATGGTGAACAGGGAGGGTATCGGGGATATCCTCGCGGACGGCAGCAGAAGTGCAGCTGAAAAGATCGGGAAGGGAGCGCACACATACGCCATCCATGCTGGCGGACAGGAGCCCGCCATGCACGACGGCAGGTGCGACCCCGGGTTTGCCGTACACTACAGCGTGGAACCCACGCCGGGACGGCACACCACCGGGTCACAGCTCTACTACGAGATGTTTCAGCTCTGGAAGAAGGTCCCCGGGCTTCCCCGGAAGTGGCCGTTCGCGATCTATCACAAGAACGGGAAGTTTCTCGCAACCAGGGAGCATGCACAGGAAGAGGCGGCGTGCAGCAGCTACATGAACGTGGTCAATGGTTCCGGGCTCTGCCTCTTCGGGACCTTCCTGGGCGTCAGGAGAACACCCACCTTCGACTGGCTCAACGCCGTCACCGGTTGGAACAAGAGTCCCGAGCAGTACCTGGAGATCGGCCAGCGGATCCAGACGATCAGACAGGCCTTCAACATCAGGCACGGGATCGATCCGAAGTCCTTCAAACTGTCCGACAGGGCGGTGGGAAGGCCGCCCATGACCCAGGGCGGCAACAAGGGGAGGACCGTGGCCATCGAGAAGATGATGCGTGACTATTGGACAGAGTTGGGCTGGGATCCGGAAACGGGCAGGCCTTTGGACCAGACACTGGTCAGGCTGGGCATCGACGCCATCTAGGGCAACGGGAGGAGATCCAATGGCATTTTCTATCACTGATTCCTGTAATGGCTGCCAGGCGTGCACGAAACTCTGCCCTGTTGCGGCGATCAGCGGAAAAAAACAGAAGCTCCACAGGATCGATGAGACCCTGTGCATCGAGTGCGGTGCGTGCGGACGCATCTGTCCGCAGGGAGCTGTTCTCGACCAGTTCGGTATCCTGTGCCAGATGGTGAAACGGTCCCGCTGGAAGAAACCCATGATATCCAGCAAAACCTGTATGTCGTGCACCATCTGCATCGATGTCTGCCCGGTCAACTGCCTGGCGATGTCCGATGCCCGGGATGCGAAGAACACGCACGGCTGCGCGTATCTCGCCAGGGCAAAGGAGTGCATCGGGTGCGGGTTCTGCGCCCTCGAGTGCCCGGTGGAGGCCATCGTCATGCAGGTCCCCGACGCTGCTTCGCAGGCAGGGTGAGGAGATCTTCCCCGGGTTGTCTGATCAGAACATGATGGCCGTGAGGATATAGTCGGCGATCAGGATGCTCACAGCGGAGATGACCACGGAATAGGTGGTGGATCGACCGACTCCCTCTGCCCCGCCGGTCGTGGTGTATCCCTTGTAGCACCCCACGATGGACAGGATCGCTCCGAAGAAGAGTGCCTTTGCCAGGCCTGAAAAGAGATCCTTGTACTGGACGTACTCCATGATCCGGGCCAGGAACACGCCCTTGTCGATATCCAGCAGGCCCACCCCCACGAAATATGCCCCGAGGAGCCCGACACTGTCGAACAGCAGCGTCAGCATGGGCATCATGATGATGGCGGCGATGATCCGGGGAATCACGAGGTACTGGAAGGGATTCACCGCCATGACGGTCAGAGCGTCGATCTGCTCTGTTACGCGCATGGTCCCGATTTCAGCGGTCATGGCAGATCCCGCCCGGGCGGTCACCATGAGCGCGGCAAGCACGGGTCCCAGTTCACGGAAGAGGCCGAGGGCCGTGGTGGACCCCACCAGAGATTCCGCTCCGAAGAGGCTGAACCCGTGATACGTCTGCAGCGCACTCACCATACCGGTGAAGAGTCCGGTGAGCACAACCACCACTGATGATTTCACGCCGATGTACTCCATCTGCTTGACGTACTGGCGGAGGTACAGGGGAGGGCGGACCATCCAGGTGAGTGTGTGGAAGCAGAACAGGAACAGGGCTCCGATCTGTTCGAAGAAATTCAGAGTGGTCCTGCCGAGATACTCGAAGAAAATCATACCCTAGGAATCCGTTTTCACTCGGGCCACGGCTTCTTTCCATCCTGCATAGAGAGCTCGCCTGTTCTCCTGGCTCAGGGTGGGAAGGAAGATCCTGTCTGATTTTCTCAAGTCCCGGAGCTGATCGCCGGGCGACCACATGCCTGTTGCTATGCCAGCCAGGAAGGCTGCCCCCATGCCGGTGGACTCGATGGAGGCCGAGCGGTCGACCGGGTATCCGAGCACATCTGCCTGGAACTGCATGAGAAAATCGTTTCTGCTCGCTCCGCCATCCGCCTTCAGTTCGGTGAATGCCGTGGCGGTGGATTCCTCGAAGGCGCCGGTGAGATCCTGGATCTGGTAAGCGATTCCCTCCAGGGCCGCACGGACGATGTGTGCCCTCGTAGTGCTCCTGGTGAGGCCGAGAATGGCGCCCCGTGCGTACATGTCCCAGTGGGGAGCCCCGAGCCCCGCAAAGGCGGGAACCAGGTACACTCCATGGGAATCGCTCACGCTCTGTGCGAGGGCCTGGGTTTCAGATGCATCCGTGATCAGGCCCAGACCATCACGAAGCCACTGGATGACGGCCCCTGCGATGAACACCGATCCTTCGAGGGCATAGCAGGGTGTTCCCTCCCCGGTACAGGCAAGGGTCTGGATGAGGCCGTTGCCCGGCAGCACGTTTTCGTCTCCCGTGTTCAGCAGGAGAAAACATCCGGTTCCATAGGTGTTTTTTGCCTGCCCCGGATCGAAGCATCCCTGGCCGAACAATGCTGCCTGCTGGTCCCCGGCGATCCCGGCGATGGGAACAGAGGCGCCGAGGATGCCCGCATCGGTCCCGCCTAAGATGCCGGCTGAAGGTACCACCCGTGGGAGCAGTTCCCTGGGGATGTCCAGGATCTCGAGGAGTTCGTCATCCCAGGTCTTTTCATGAATATTGTACAGCAGGGTTCGGGAGGCGTTGGTGTAATCCGTTGCGTGAACTGTCCCCCCGGTGAGCTGTGCGATGAGCCAGCTGTCGATGGTTCCGAAGGCGAGTTCGTTTCGGCGGGCACGCTCTCGCAGTCCCGGGATTTCATCGAGGAGCCACTTCACCTTGGTCCCGGAAAAATAGGCATCGAGCACGAGCCCTGTCTTTGACCGGAACAGGTCTTCATAGCCCTGATTTTTCAGTTCATCGCAGATTGGTGCGCTCCTCCTGCACTGCCAGACAATGGCATTATAGACGGGCTTGAGTGTGGCTCTGTCCCACACAACGGTAGTTTCCCTCTGATTGGTGATGCCGATTCCCGCGATGTCTCCGATATCAGCCCCGGCAGTTTTCAGGGCCTTTGCCATCACGGTCCGCGTCGTGTTCCAGATGACCTCGGGATCGTGTTCAACCCAGGATGGGCGCGGATAGATCTGGGGAAATTCCGAATAGACCATTGCCTTTGTGAGGCCATCCCTGTCCACGATCATGATGCGGGTTCCGGTCGTACCCTGATCGATTGCCATGATGTACCTGCTCATGCAAACATTCCTCCCCTCATATGATCTACACTGAGGCCAAAGCCCTTCAGATCCTGGTACAGCTCTGATACCGGAAGCCCGATGACATTGGTGTATGAACCTTTGATCCGGTCGATGAAGAGTGATCCCGCACCCTGGAGCGCATAGGCTCCAGCCTTGTCCATGGGTTCCCCGGTGGCGATGTACCAGGAGATCTCGTCATCGGTCATGGCCCTGAAGTGCACCGCTGTCGTGATCACCCGTGTTACGGACTCTCTCCGGTACGTGATGGTATACCCGGTAAGCACGTCATGACGGCTGTCCTGAAGCTGCACCAGGTACCTCCGTGCCTCGTCGTGGTCGCGGGGTTTTCCCAGGATCTCTCCCCCCTGTACTACCACCGTGTCCGCGCCGATCACCAGGGAGTCGAGGTGCTCCCGGGAGGCTTCCCGGGCCTTTTCTTCGCTGACCCGCGCACAGAAGTCTGAAGGACGTTCTCCGGCGAGCTGCACTTCAGGGGTTGTGGGAATCCTCACCTCGAAGGAAAGACCCATGAGCTCGAGGAGTTCTTTTCTGCGCGGGGACCCTGACGAAAGGAGTATGTGCATGGCAGCACAGTAGGTGAAAAGGGCTGTTCTGTCAACTCGTCAGGACCGGGAAACCCTATGTGAGCTTGCTCATGATGCGGGGTTGACGTGAAGGCTGCTGCTTGTAGCCGTTGAGCGATGCCCTGTTCTTTTTCAGCCGAGAAAGGTCGCTCTTGAGCTTGTCGGTTCCCTGCTGGAGCATGCGGAGACATTCGGCGTGTTCGGCGGAAATGTCACCCAGGAGGGTGATGGCTTCTTCCCCAATGGTTCCGGGAGCGCTGGTGCCGATGATCTCCTCGATGCGGGCCTGAAGGATGGAGGCCTGGCTGGTGAGGTCTCTGAGTTCGTCGAGGCTGGTTGCCTCCACAGAGCGAGCCTGTTTCCTGATGATCTGACGCCACGATCTCAGGCAGGACATCAGTTCTGTTTTTTTATGATCTGTTCCCATGAGTCCCTGAGTTCCTTGAGGTATGCGATCACCTCGTCCATGGCCTCGATTCTGCCATGATACTGGGCATCGACGATCCGTCTGATCATGTAGTTGTAGAGCGACTGGAGATTGACGGCAACCGCTCCGGCCTCTAGGTTGATGCTGTTGGCAAGCTCCCACAGGACATTGGAGGCCTTGGTACAGCAGAGGTTCAGTTTCTGGTGGTCTCCCGTGCTGTGTGCGGACTGTGCCTGCTTGAGGAACCTGATGGCGCCGTCGTAGCACATGAGAATGAGGCTTCCCTGGTCAGCCGTCTGGATCTGTGTTTTCCTGTAAGCCTGGAAGCCTGCCGAATTCATGGTCATTCCTGATCCTCCCCATATCGGATGCTACTTCATCTATCGGTGAAGCAACTTTTTTCTTGAATCACGGTTGCCTCGCTTCCAGGAACCTGTATTCTCGGGGCAGGAAGGAGAATACCGCATATCAGGAGGCTCTTCCCCCGGCATGCGTTCCCGGAGAGAACCTCGAACCGCCTGACTGGCTTGTGGAGCGACGAGGACCCCCTTTGAGGCGTACCGTCTCTTTTCCGAGACCTCACCGAGACACGCAGCTCGAGTGAGCCATCTACAGGGAGGAGACAGCATCCCTGATTCTGGCGAGCCCCGTGACGATGGTTTCTTCGGAAGTGGCAAAGGATACACGCACGTGGTTCTGGGCACCGAACCCTTCCCCGGGAACAACCGCCACCAGGGCCTTGTCCAGGAGAAACTCTGCAAACGCAGTGGCACCGCCGAAACGGTCCATGTGCCCGTCGATGCTCGGAAAGGCGTAGAAGGCCCCCTCGGGCGGGGTGATGCCGAATCCCGGGATCTCGCGAATCTTCGTAACCATGAGGTCTCTGCGCTTCTGAAAAATTCTGCAACGCTCCTCGACGAGGGACTGGTCGCTTGTCAGCGAGGTGAGAGCGCCATCTTGGGCAAATGTCGTGGGGTTCGAGGTGCTCTGGCTCTGCAGGCGTGTCATTGCCTTTATGACGCTCGCATCCCCCACGCAGTATCCGATGCGCCAGCCTGTCATGGCATAGGTCTTGGATGCCCCGTTGATGATGAAGGTCCGCCGGGCAACCTCCGGCGAGAGGGTGGCAAGGCTGAAGAACTCCGCTCCGTCGAAGAGAATCTTCTGGTAGATGTCGTCGGATATGATGATGATGTCGTGCTTCACGCAGAGGTCGGCTATCTTCTCCAGTTCCTCCCGGGCATAGACCATTCCCGTGGGATTAGACGGTGAATTGATCACGATTCCCCTGGTGTTCCTGGTAATGGCCTTTTCCGCCAGGGAAGCGAGCAGCTTCATGCCGGTGGGCCTGGTGTCCACGATCACCGGGGTTGCACCGGCAATCTCGATCATGGGCGGGTAGGAAACCCAGTAGGGCGCGGGACAGATGACTTCGTCTCCAGCCTCGAACAGGGAAAGGAAGAGGTTGTAGAGGCTGTGTTTTGCACCGCATGATACGATGACGTTGTCAGGTGCCACGGTGAGCCCGTAGTCCTTGTGCACGGTGGCACAGATCGCCTCTTTGAGCTCCGGGGTCCCGCCTACAGGGGTGTATTTCGTGCGCCCCTTCCGCAGTGCTTCGATGGCCGAGTTCTTTATGTTCTCCGGGGTGTCGAAGTCTGGTTCTCCTGCTCCGAACCCAATTACATCTCTGCTCTGGGCCTTGAGCTCCTTGACCTTTGCATCGATGGCCAGAGTCGAAGAAGCGGGTATCCGGGAAACGAGTCGGGAAATCTTCATGGGTGTCCTCCCTTGGGGGATTATTGGATGCTCATGGAGGGGAACTTTTCTTTGAGTTTTTCCAGAACAGGTTCGGGGACCAGTCCCTTGACAGAGCCACCTGCAGAGGCCGTGGCCTTGATTATGGTGGAACTGACGAAGAGATTGTTGAAGTCGGTCATGAGAAAGAAGGTCTCGATTCGGTCGCACAGGCGCCTGTTCATGAGGGCTAGCTGGAGTTCGAGCTCAAAGTCGGATATGACGCGCAGGCCTCGCAGGATGGCACATGCGCCGATGCGCTCGATATAGTTCACCAGCAGTCCCTCGAAGCTGTCCACGCTGATGTGCGGATGCCCTTCAACGGATTTCCTGATCATCTCGAGTTTTTCTTCCGTGGTGAAGAGATCGGGTTTGAGCGGGTTGTGGCCCACCGCGATGATCACCTTGTCGAACACGCACAGGCCCCGCCTCACAATGTCGAGGTGCCCGTTGGTAATGGGGTCGAATGATCCGGGACAGACCGCGAGCTTAGTCATGGCTCACCCCGGACAAGGAAAGAAACCGCCGTGTCCCCATAGCGTTTGGATTTCCATACCGCACTCTCGATGGGCTCTGTCGGGGCATGTTCCACCACCAGGATACCTCCCGTGTTCAGCAGCCTATATACACGAGGGGTCAGTTCAGAGGCAAGGCCTTTGTTGTACGGAGGGTCCATGAAAATGAGGTCGAATGCCAGAGACGGGGTTCTGATGAAGGATCGTACGTCGGCCCTGGTAACACGCGCCTTTTCGCGTATGCCAACCTTCGTGAGGTTCTTGATGATGACGTCAACACCGTGGCGTGAGTGTTCCACAAAGTGAGCCTGCCGAGCGCCGCGGCTCAGGGCTTCGATACCCAGAGACCCGCACCCGGCAAAGAGATCGAGCACGGTCTTGTCCACCAGTTCCGCTCCCAGCACTGAAAAGATGGCTTCCTTCACCTTCTCGGTCGTAGGTCTCACCCCCCGTGCGGGGCAATCGAGTCGGATCGACCGGTAGAGACCGCCGCAGATTCTGATGGTCATGGACAGCACCATACAAGCGTACAGGCATCCCGGTCAACATGAGAGGCTCACGGGTGTCGAGATGCCCTCCCTGCCGGGAAAGGTGCGTCATCGCAAAGAGAGGTCTCGCTTCACGCTATGCCCCGGGATGGATGAACGTGAAGAGGTCCTCACGCTCTGAGACGACGGGGTCACCATTTTTTCTGGCAGGAGCAAAGCGTGTTTGCCGTACGGCCTCGACCGCGGCCCTGTCGAGACGTGCGTGGCCTGAAGACTTCCTGATGGTGATGTCGAAGGCCAGTCCCTTGGTATCTACCTTGTAGGCAACGACAACCTCACCCTGGTGGCGGTGAAGGTTGCTGTATCGAGGGTAATCGGGGATCTTCCTGTTCAGGGGCATGGCCTGGGAGAAGACGTCTTCCTCAGAGCTGTGCCCGGTCGTGTGTTCAGCCACCACCTGGTATTCTTCCGTTGTGCTCGGGTGTGTTTCCACACGCTCGGGAGGATTCTCGGGCTGGACAGGGAGGTCCGTTGTCTCGGGCAGCGGGGTGGGTTGATCGACGCGGCTGAGCACTTCTTGCGGAAATGCAGCCTCGCGAGGGTTCTCCGGTGCCACAGGGGTCAGGACTTCCTCCAGGGGCAGTGCACCGATGCTTATTGACAGGGTGCTGGGCGGAGGTGACGTATGGTCCTGGATCCAGGGATGGTCAGGCATGCTGGTGAGTATCATCAGGTGGAACCCCAGCGAGAACATGAGCGAACTGACGAATCCGATTCTCATGACACATCACCTTGAGAACATTTTCTCCGGACACTACCCACCGTCATCTGCCGGGACCGGTGTACGCCCACACGTGAGCTGGACATGCGGCCGGCTTTGCACTACTGTCCTGTTTCCATCTCTGCAACGATCCTCTGTACTGCCTCGACAGGATCGGGTGCCTGGCTTATGGGTCTTCCAATGACCAGGAGATCTGCCCCCGCATCGATTGCCATCTTCGGGGTGGCGATCCTCTTCTGATCCCCCTGGAGGGACCACGCGGGACGTATTCCCGGCGTGATGAGGGTAAATCCTTCGGGAACGGTGTTCCTGAGGTCCCTGAGGTCATCGGCAGAGCAGACGAGACCGTCGATACCGAAGGTCGAGGCAAGTTTTGCCAGGTGCATGGTCTGTTCGCCCGGCGGCCTCTCAATGCCGATCTCTCTCAGGTCTCCCCCGTTGAGCGACGTGAGGACACTCACTCCCACCACGTTCGGACGCTGAGTGCCGGTCTTTTTCGCTTCATCGATGGCAGCGTCCATGGCGGCGGTGATCATGTCCCTGCCACCGGAGATGTGGATGGTCACCATGTCTGCACCGATCCTCGTGGCGGATCGGACCGCGCCTGAGACGGTGTTGGGGATATCGTGAAACTTGAGGTCAAGGAAACACTTGAGCCCGCCCTCCTTGACCAGCGAGATGATGTCGGGCCCTGTGGCGGTAAAGAGTTCCATGCCAACCTTGAACCACCCGACGTGGGTACGGAGCTTCTGGACCCATCTTCGTGCAGAGGGCAGATCACCGACATCGAGGGCAAAGATTATGCGATCCCGGAAAGCCATGGCAACCTCCTTATGGTTTCATCCCTCTCGTTTCTGCAGGCATGGATAATGGCGTTGATCGTGTGCGTTGCGTGCGCAACGGTTTCGTTGATGACCAGGTAATCGAACAGCGGCCACTGCAGGAGTTCCTGCTTTGCGTTTTCAAGGCGAAGGGAGAGCGATTCGGGAGCCTCTGTCCCCCGGTTTTCCAGCCTGCGCGAGAGGTCTTCCCACCGGGGAGGCACGATCAGGACGGATCGTCCTGGAGATCCCTTTGCCAGTGCCTGGGAGACACCCTGTACATCGATGTCAAAGAGCACGTTGAGGCCTTCACGTTCCCGGGAATCCACCCATTCGAGGGAGGTTCCGTAGAGATGAGCGTGCACCTCGGCCCACTCGAGGAACGCACCATGTGCGCGCATCTCTTCGAAGGTTTCCCGGGGAACGAAGAAGTAGTCTCTGCCGTCACGCTCACCCGGCCGCGGAAGTCGGGTTGTATACGATATGGAGAGAATGAAATCTGGATTATGCTTGAGAACTTCAGCGATAATGGTGGATTTTCCCACCCCGGATGGCCCGGATATGAAAATTCTCACCCTTGCTCCCTGATCTCCCTTGCAACCTCTTTCAATGCCGCCCCATCGGAAAGACGGTTGGAAATGGTCTCGGCCTGTATGGCACTCAGGATGACGTGCGAGCTGTCGGTAATAATGATGGACCTGGTTTTCCGTCCCTGGGTTGCATCGATGAGCAGGCCTTTCTCCCTGGCTTCTTCCCTCATGCGCTTCATGGGTGACGATGATGGATTGACGATGGCGATGATTCTGGAGGCAACAACTCCATTGTTAAACCCGATGTTCAGCAGCTTTGTATCCTGTTTGCCCATTACCTCACTCCTTTGGGGAACGATATCCCCTGGTTATTCGATATTCTGAACCTGTTCGCGAATTTTTTCAATTTCTGTTTTCGCCTCGATCACGGCGTGGCTCAATACCATCACCTGGCCCTTGGACCCGATGGTGTTGATCTCCCGGTTGATCTCCTGGAGAATGAAATCAAGGCGCCTGCCGATGGAATCCGACGAGTCCAGTGTCGTGCGCAGTGATGTCAGATGGCCCTCGAGCCTGACCAGTTCTTCGGTGATGTCGCTCCTGTCCGCCATGAGGGCGATCTCCTGCTCGAGACGGATATCGTCGAGGATCACCGTGTTCTGACCAAGGAGCTGGTCCAGGCGTTCCTTGAGACGGTCACGGTACAGGGACACCATGGTGTGGGCCTCCCGTTCCATCTCCTCTTTCAGTCTGACCAGGATATCGACCCTGGAAGCAATGTCGGTATACAGGCTCGCTCCCTCTGCTTCTTTCGACCTGCTGAAGGCATCGAGTGCCTGGGACAGGGTCTGTTCCAGAAGCGGCCACTGCTCTTCCACGGTTCTCTGTGATTCTGAAAAGACACCCGGAATGACGGTGAGATCGCGGAAACACACCTCTCCTCCGAAATCCTCTGCAAGGCGTGAGAGATCCTGGAAGTAGCTCCGGGCAAGTTCCCAGTTGATCTCCATTTTTTCCTGGGCCGTCTGGCGTGCGTCGCGGTTTACGCTCACCTCCACTTTTCCCCTGGAGACCGCTTTGCTGATCAGGTCTCTGGCCGGAATCTCGAGGGAGGAGAGGTCCTTCGGGAGTCGCACCCTGATATCGCGGTAGCGGTGATTCACCCCCTTGATCTCCACGTGGTATCCGTGGTCGTTGGCCTGACCGAATCCTGTCATGCTTCGTGGCATTGAAGGGTCCTCTTGTAGTGTTCCCGAATGGTGTTGAACATCTCGATCATCTCCCTGGATGCATAATCCGGGTAGGTCCACTCCAGGGGCGTGTATGATTGGTTCCGGTACATGAGCGTGATCTCCGCCCAGATGCCGTCGGCCAGATAGATCCTGTGGCTGTAGGGTTTCGTGGTTGCCAGGCAGATGTTTTCCATGCTGAGGATCCCCGGGTCGAGATTCATGGTTCTGTTCCCGCGTTCCCGGAACGTGTCCTCGATGGACATGGCGATGTGCTTGATCCTGGGCAGCGCGTCCCTGGGTACGAGCCTCCTGAAGGCGATCATTCTCCTGGAAAGCGGGGCGCCCATCTCGGGTTCATAGTACGTGGTAAAGGGAAAGGGGAGGGGATCACCGGAAAAAATGCTCTGGCCGAAGTGCTGCTCAAGGGATGCGAGGCCGTCTTCCACCGGGGCCCTGGTGTTGTAGAGAACACTGCAGAAGAGCATGACCTCTTTCGGTACAGCAGCCTCAGCCACAGAGTTCCTCCCTGCAGACGTCATAGAGGCGTTCCCGCGAAACACTTGCTGCACCGACCTCGGCTACCACGAGGCCGGCAGCGATGTTCGCGATGCCGGCGGCCTCGATGGGGGTAGCTCCCGAGGCCCATGCCAGCGTGAAGCACGAGATCACGGTGTCTCCCGCGCCGGTGACATCGAAGACCGCCTTTGCCGTGGTGGGGATGTCGGTGCTGCTGCCGTCTTTTTCAAAGAGGCTCATCCCGTGCTCGCCCCGGGTGACGAGCACCATGTCGCACCCCAGCAGTGCCTTTACCTTCAGTGCGGCTTCGCGGAGGTGGTGTTCTTCCTCGATCTTGATACCCGCCCCGAAGCTCAGTTCTCGGACGTTGGGGGTAATCACGCTCACATTCTGGTAGAAGGCGATGTTCCTCTCCTTGGGATCGACGGACAGGGGCAGCTTCCGGGACCGGGCGAGCTTCACCGCATCCCTGATGAGATTCTTGCTCACCACCCCCTTGCCGTAGTCTGAAATGATGACTGCATCGATGTCATGGAGTGAATCCTTCAGGCAGGAGATGATCTGTTCCCCGAGGGCACCGGAGACCAGGGCCCGTTCTTCCCTGTCAATTCGTGCAACCTGCTGGGTCTGGGCAATGATGCGGGTTTTTACCGTGGTCTTCCGTGTCGGGTCGGGCAGCAGGTAGTCTGTCGGGATGCAGAGATCCTTCAGGATGCCCAGCAGGGTTTCAGCGTTCGTATCGCTGCCCGTGACCGCAGCGATACGAACCGCAGCACCCAGACTGAGCAGGTTGTTGGCGACATTGCCCGCTCCGCCCAGCTTGAAGCGTTCTTCCTGAACTTCCACCACAGGCACTGGGGCTTCGGGCGAGATGCGTTCCACCCGCCCCCAGATGTACTGATCGAGCATGAGATCACCGATGACCAAGATGGACCTGGACCTCATGGCCTCGAAGATCCGCTTCAGACGGTTCTTTTCAATTCTGAGCATCGCACCACTATTGAAGAATCACCTTCAGTTGTCAATAAAAAGGGCGTTCACGAACGATTCGGCCTGGAAGGACTGGAGATCGTCCATGTCTTCCCCCACACCGATGAACCTGATGGGGATGGAAAATTCGTTGGCGATCCCCACGATCACGCCACCCTTGGATGACCCGTCGAGTTTCGTGATGGCGATGCCCGTGATACCCAGCGCGTTGTTGAACTGCCGGGTCTGCTCGATGGCGTTCTGGCCGATGGTGGCATCGAGTACGAGCAGGATTTCGTGGGGTGCACCGGGGAGCTTCTTGTCGAGGACGCGCTTGGTCTTTTTCAGCTCTTCCATGAGGTTCTCCTTGGTGTGGAGTCTGCCCGCGGTATCGATGATGAGCACATCGTGATTCCTGGAGATGGCTGCCTGCAGACCGTCAAAGGCCACTGCCGAAGGGTCTGCGCCCTGGTGTGCCTTGATGAAGTCGGCATTAACCCTGGTAGCCCAATGCTCGAGCTGCTCGATGGCTGCCGCCCGAAAGGTGTCCCCCGATGCGATGATCACTGATTTTCCCTCGTTTTTCAGCCGGTAGGCGATTTTTGCAATGGTCGTTGTCTTGCCCGAGCCGTTCACCCCCGTCACCATGATCACGAAGGGTTTCTTTTCATCGGAAATATCCAGGGGCTCCTGGCGTTGTTCCAGGATGGAGAAAATCTGCTGTTTGATCGCTTTGAGCATCGCTTCGGTTCCGGAGAGATCGCCGGCGTGCTTTTTCACATAGTCAAAGAGCGCGTATGCCGTCTTCACCCCGATGTCGGTGCCCACGAGGGTCTCCTCCAGCTCCGGCAGAACTTCGTCCACCCTGCTGGAACGCTTGAACACCGAGGAGAGCCTCTCCACAAAGCCCTTGTGCGTCTTGACGAGTCCCTGCTCGAGTTTTTCCCTGGGGGTTTTTGCGAGGGGTTTCTTTTCGGCCGGCAGTGCTGCTTCACCCTCGGGAAGCTCCTTTGCCGGACCGGGAACCCCGGAAATCTCGGGGGCGGGAGGCCTCCTTGGGTGGATACCCGGGATCGGCAGCACCCACAGGTTGCACAAAACAGCCAGGACGAGGAAGATCCATGCAGGGAGCTCGGCAGGCAGGGTGAACGGAAGGGTGCCGTATGCGTCTGAGACGAACAGGAAGAAGAAGACATAGCTGAAGCCGAAGATGACGTAGTCGTATCCTGAAAATCGATAGTTCAACAGATACCTCCTCGATGCGTAGTGCCTGCACGAAAGCCTAGCACAGGGCTGCTCAAAGGACAAGATGCAGCTGGTCAGGAGACTGTGCCGGGCCTCTGTCTTCTGCGGCGCGCCTCCGGGCTCTCCCTCTCGGTCGTGAAAAGAGATCTGTTCAGAAGGAAAGGCTTGACAGAAAACCGGGAGCAGGGTAGGCAGTTGTAAAGTATTAAGTTCAACTTTAAACTTTACTGAAACGGACAGGGGGAGGAAGACATGATCAAGACAGCCATCACCGAGATGTTTGGTATCGAGTATCCCGTGATCTGCGGCGCCATGATGTGGCTCTGCAAACCGGAGTTGTGTGCCGCGATTTCCAATGCAGGGGCACTGGGGAATCTGACCGCCGGCAACTATGAGACGGAAGACGAGTTCAGGAACGCCATCAGGGAGGTCAGGAAGCTGACGGACAAGCCCTTCATGGTGGGCATTACGATCCTGCCCTCGGTGCGCATCACCAAAGAGCATCATGAAATGTACGTGCGCGTCTGCGCAGAAGAGCGTGTCTCCGGCATCGAGGTTTCGGGCAGCCCCCTGGACAAGGCGCTGGGCATGAAGAACCTGGAAGCGCTGAAGAATGCCGGGGTGAAGCTCTTTCACAAGGTCGGTTCCGTTCGTCATGCCGTGCACGCGGAAAAAGTCGGGTACGACGGCATCTATGCTGCGGGGTTTGAAGAGGGCGGCCACCCCCTCGATGACGATGTCACCACCATGGTGCTCACACCCAGGATCGTGGATTCCGTGAAGATCCCTGTGGTGACCGTGGGAGGGATCGCCGACGGCAGGTCCCTCGCTGCTGCGCTGACCCTCGGGGCCCAGGGCGTCATGATGGCGAGCAGGTTCATTGCCACCAGGGAGTGCGATGTCCACGAGAAGATCAAGCAGGAACTCATCGACAGACACGAAAACGACACGACCATGATCTGCAAGACGCTGGGTCTTCAGGGGAGGGCCCTGAAGAACAGGATCATCTGTGAGGTGCTTGAGGCGGAACAGAAAGGTGAGGGGATCGAGGCCATTATCCCCATGATCGCCGGCCAGCGGATCAAGAATGCCTGGGAGGATGGAAGCGTGGATGATGCACCCCTCATGGTCGGTCAGTCCATCGGCCACATCCATGAAATAGTGGGTGTCAGAGATCTCCTGGAAAAGATGCACGACGACGCGCTCGCTCACCTGAAAAAGGCAAGCAGTCTCATTCACTAGTATGGCCTCGCCGTCACGTGTCGTCAATGCCGGCACACGAACCATCGTGACATGAGATCGGTACACGAACAGCCATGACATGAAAAGAGCGGTTGCACCGCATTCGCGATGCAACCGCTCTTGTTTGTTCTTGATCTGGTGCGTTGTTTTTCAGCTCTTTTCGACTTTCTTCCTGCCTCTCTTCCTTGAAGGTTTTTCTTTCTGTGTCACGTCCTTTTTCTTCGGTGCAGTGGCGGTCTGATCTGCAGGTTTTGCCGTCTTCTTCGGTCTTCCCGCGGCTTTTTTCACTTCTTTCTTCGGGGTCAGCGACTTCCTGCCGTCCACCATTCTGGTAAGGTCTTTCATGATGGTCTCGGCATCCGTGACGGTCCGATCGATGAGTTCTGCCACCGTGGGGATGTCGTGGATGAGACCGGTTGCCTGACCCACCGTGAGGACACCCCTGGAGACGTCACCGTCTTCAGTGGCCGCGCGAATGGATTTGAACGCGTTTGCCATGAAGGCGAGCTGCCTGGCGTTCTTCCACCCGGAGAGGAGCACCCCGATGAAGAGCTTGATGTAGGGGAGGTGGAGCTGTTTGGAAATTTCCATCGAATTCGGCAGGGCCTCCAGCATTTTCCTCAGGTTGAGCCCCTGTCTGATGGCATCCCGGGCCGCAGACGTATTGAGCACTCTGCACCCGAGTCCGTCGAAACGGGTGGAATAGACCGTGTCGTAGATATCTTTTTCCACGGAGAGCTTCTTGAAGTTGTCGTGGAGTGGGCTCTCCTTGGTGGACATGAGCCTGGTTCCCATGGCGGCCGCGTCCGCACCCAGGGCGATTGCTCCGGCGAGACCCCTGCCGTCCGCAACGCCGCCGGCCACGATAATGGGGATGTTCAGTTTGCTCGCCAGGCTCGGGACGAGACAGAACGTGGTCGCGTCTCCGCCATGGGCAGCAGCCTCGTGGCCGGTCACCTGCACGGCATCGCAGCCATAGTCCTGTGCCCTCTTGGCGTGCCGGTAGTTCACCACGGTGGCCACGACCTTTCCGCCGTATGCATGGGCTGCCTTCACGATCCAGTCACCCTTGCCGAGCGAGAAATTGATCACCGGCACCTTTTCCTCCAGCGCCACCTTGGCATTCTCCGCTGCCCCGGGAAAGAGGAGCGATGCGTTCACGCCAAAGGGCTTGTCGGTGAGCGATCGGATCTCCCTGATGGCAGCCCTGGTCTGCTCGGCATCGAGTGGCCCGGTAGCGAGGATGCCCAGCCCTCCGGCACTGGAGACTGCTGCAACCATCTTCGGTGTGCTGATCCAGCTCATGCCGGGAAGGATTATGGGGTGCTGAATGCCAAAGAGCTCGGTAATGCGTGTCTTCATACATGACTCCTTTTCGGATATGGGAGAGCACTTTCAACGCTGCCGCCCGAACCAAAATTAAAGATTAAAGTTAAACTATAAGGTTTATAAAAAACACTTGTTTTCTTGTCAAGAAATATTAACCCGCTGAAACCCGGTTGTCCCTGCACCACGGGAAACCGCGGTCATGCACGAGTGCCTCCCGGAAGAACGACCCGGGATGCGTACCGCCGTGGCCATGATCACCACTCTTGGTAGTACTCTGTAGGGAGCTGCCCCGGATGCGTACCGCCGTGGCCATGATCACCTCTCTTGGAAATACTCTGCAAGGAGCGGTCCGGTATGCGTTCCACGGCACTGTCTCACCTCTCCCGCTACTCGGTCACCGTGACCTTGACACGATCCACCCAGTCATCCCCGTTGGTGTCCCTGAGGAAGATACTGATGGTGTATTCTCCCGATGTTGGAAATTCCACGTTTTTCTGGTCCAGGAGATAGGTGAAGTTCCTCTGTCCATCGATCACCCAGTAGTACCTGAAGGGAGGGTTTCCCATGCTGATCTCTGCCTTCAGGTTCAGCCTGTCTCCTGCAGAGATGGTCGTGTTTTTCGGAGGAGAGGTGATGAAGACGATGGCGGTTTCATCCCGTCGATCAGGAAAGGGAACTCCCTGGTCGAGTTCGCGGAAGAGCACCGTCACCTTCCTCACGTCGCTTGCCATTGCCCCTTCTCCATCGAGTGCCAGGAACTCCACGGTGTGCGTCCCCGGGGAAAATTTGAGAAACCCCGGGTCTTTTTCCAGGGACGTTTTCCCGTCACCTAACTTCCACTGGTAGTTATACGGGGGTTCACCTCCGGAGACCGAGGACTGGAAGTTTATGGACTGACCCTCGAACATGACGATGTTACCCAGTGGCGCGAGGATACACCCGGCAAAGGGAACCGGCTCGGGTTCGCGACTTTTCAGTTCCTCGAAGTAGGCCAGCGTCTCTTCAAGGTTTATCTGGGCTTCTTCTGCCGACACGAGGCCCCGTTCTTCCGCGTCGGGAAACAGCCCCAACGAATTCAGCGTGGCGAAGATAAATTTGACGTTCCGGGAATCGGCAAAGTCCGGGTCGCTGAAGTCGACGCTGATGCCTGAGAGGGCTCCCCTGAAGGAATCTTCGATGGTGATGCCATTTGCGGGGTCGCCGTCGTAATCCAGGGACTGCAGGAGCCGCGACATGTTGAGCACCCTCGGGTGCTTCGATGTTGCGGACCCGCCCACGATGTCCACCGTGGTGAGGATGGATCGGGCACGGGTGCGGTCGAAAACGACATCGCCGATGGAAAACGTGATGTTCTCGCCCTCCTGATAGTAAAACCTGCCATGTCTGTCCGTGATCCCGCTCCAGACCACCGTGACATACTCCATCCCCTCAACGCCTGCCAACGCCCCATCGATGAAAAACCCTTCCTTGGCGTTGTGAGGGGGGCCACCGTGGTCCCTGTCGCAGCCGGCTATTCCCAGCGCAGCGACCAGGAAGAGTGCCGTGATCAGGGTAGTGGTGAGCGTCTTGTGCCCAGAAAGCTGTTTCATGTTCACGTCCTCCCCGGGGACCCATGGTCCCTCAAGCACGGAGGTGCCGGCTACGTCCGGCATTCCTGGGGCCCGTGTCGTAACGCATCGAGGGATGCATGAAGAACGAAAAAAAGAAGCGGTGCTCCCGCGTTCTTCCCCCGTCTTTGTAGCATCGCCCCCTCGTCGGATCGCACTCAGTATACACGATCACGATCAGAATTTCATGAACAATCTGTTCATCCACGACGCCCGTAGTTGTCACGCCGGAACAGGACGGAGAAACCCTAGCAAAATCCATGCACGAATCCGCACCGAGAAAATTCAGCACCTTACCGGAAGACCCACGGAACACAACGGATAGTCGGGAAAAGTATTTCCCAGTTCAGGGGAAAGAAACTGCCCTCAGGTGCCCCTCTTCAGGAGGAGCCCTTGAGGCTTTTCTGGATCGTGGTCTGCACCCTGCGCTGGAAAAGCCGCCTCATGATGTAGCTCCTCAGGAAATCCGCCATCTTTGAAATCTCCGTGGTGATGCGGATGTTCTCCTGCTGAGATTTCCCCTTGACCGCCTCCTTCCTGAACCAGACCTCGTGTTCGACAATTTTTCTGCCGAGTTCCACGTAAAAGTCCAGCAGGTTGAGATCATGACCGAATTCTATGAGCCTCTTGAGGACTTCTCGACCGAACCGGATGTCTTCCGGGTTGAAGAGGGTACGCCCCTTTTCCTGGAAATAGGGCATCAGGAGGCCGAGATCCATGGCCCTGGTGTACTCTGTCTTGGTAAGACCGGTGAGCTTGAGGAATTCAGCTTTGTCCACGAGGTTCTCCGCCGGATCGGGTTCCGGGCAGAAAACCGCGTTTTCGATGGCCTCCGCCTCTTCGAGTCCGAGGCCCTGATCCATCCTCCTCAGGATGTTCTTGATCACGGCCAGGGGAAAGTATTTCTTTTCCTGCAGATGCCTGATCGCTCGTACCTTCTCGATGCAGCTCTCATCATAGTATGCCATGCTTTTATTCACCTTGTCAGGCTCGGGAAGCAGGCCTTGCCGGACATAGAAGCGGATGGTGGAGGGGGGAACCCCGCTCTTCTTCGCGATTTCACCGATTTTCAGCCGCATACCGGGGCGCTCCTTTTAAGCATGAAGTGAAACTATAACCTTACCATAGAACATTCACGTTCGCCTGTCAAAGGAGAGATTGCACCGCGGGTGATGCTCGGTCTGGGGGTGTGCCCGGGAGTGATCATCCCTCCGGGAGGGTCATGCCAGGGCAGCGAGACCGGGGCCCCGGTACGGGACCTGTCTGGGGATCGTGTCCGCCGCAGTTCGTCGTGCACCCGCGGGGACAGGCCTGAGCCTATTTCTTGTAGTACTGCAGTGCCTCCGGGATCAGTCCGTAGAGTTCGCGGATGCGTGAAGCATCTGCAGGGTGGGTGGAGAGAAACTCCGGAGGGGATGCCTTGGACGAATCCTTGAGCATCCGCTCGAAAAAGGCTGGAGCTTCATTCGGATCGTAGCCGGCCTTTGCCATGAGGATGAGCCCGATGCGGTCTGCCTCGTACTCATGGGTCCTGCTGAAGGGGAGCATCACGCCGATGGTGGTGGCCAGGCCGTAGCCAAGGCTTATCGCCTGAATGGTCTCCGGGCTCTTGTTTGAAAGGGCGACCCTGAGGCCTTCCTCTCCGAGCTGAACCAGGAGCGCCTGGCTCATCCGTTCGCCCCCGTGGCGGGCGATCACGTGGGCGACCTCGTGACCTATGAGGAAGGCCATGCCTGCTTCGTCCTTGGTGTAGGGCAGGATCCCGGTGTACACCACGATCTTGCCGCCCGGCAGGGCAAAGGCATTGACGGTCTTGTCTTCGTCCACCACCGTGAACGTCCAGTTGTAGGCGGGCTTGTCCGCTGCCCGGGCGATCCTCGTACCTACGCGAGTCACCATGGCCGTGATCTGTGGATCCTGGGAGATCTTGACCTCTGAGAGAAACTGGTTATAGGCCTGCATCCCCAGTGCGATCTCCTGGGCCTCGCTGACGAGCAGCAGCTGCGACCTCCCGGTGATGGGCGCCGTGGCGCATGCCGGGACAAGCATGAGAACAGCAGGGAGCATGACACACAGTCGTATGGGCAGAACACCGAAAAGCGCACGTGACTTCATAATGGTCCTCTCCTTTGGGGAGTCTCTTTTCTGGGTGATGTTCGTGGAGAAGCTCAGTTAATCAGAAGCGTGAAAAAAGATCAACGCAAATGAGCAGTACAGCCGGTGAACAATTGAACACGACAGACAGTTAACACTACGCGTTGAGGATGCAGCCTCCCCGTTCTGAACTGTGAGGAAAAATAGACGCACATGAACTCTCCGGTCTACCGGTTCATCCGCCTGATCCGGAAAGGGGAACGGGCGCGAGACCCTCACGATGCACCCTCGCAGGAAAGGATTGGGAGATGCAGCCAAGCTGCCTCCTGCCCACCTCGTGAGTCATTCTCACAGGAAAGGCCCTGTGGGAAATGAAGTTCCACTTGAGGGAGAAAGTTCTTTCCATTTTTCCCAGGTAGATGACCGTGCCGAAAAAGTAATTGCTTGGATTTTCACATGATATAATATTGTATGAATTTTGCATGGGAAGCCGCCATTGCTATGTAATCCTCTCCTGAAATCATCAGTCAATGAGAGGAGGTCAGAACAGTGAAACGATGTCTGGTTGTTCAAAGTGTATTCGTGTGTCTTGTTTTCCTGGGTTCGCCGGTGACCGCCGCCCCCATCCTGTATGACTGGCTGTTCACGATCAACGGTGAGATCGTCGATGCTTTTTCCGGTGATCCTGTAACGGGCTCGATGGATGCTTCGGGTTTTGACTGGGACCAGGGGCTCGGGACTATCACCCTGTCCTATGAAGCCGCAGAACCCGGAGCGTGTTTCTTCATCTTTTTCTTCGATCATGAGATCGATGAAACGGCTGACCTGTTCTGGAACGAGTATGGTTCTTTTTCAGGGGAACCTCCAGAGGGTCTCATCTGGGAGATCGATGAGCCGGGTTATACCCGGGGAGATATCTACGACCATGTCCTGGGTGGGTGGCTCGAAAACTCCTGTGATCTTGTTCAGGGATCAGAAGACGACGTCTCCATGGCTATCGGCTGGCAGCGGTTCCTTCTCGCCGGAGAATCGGTGTTCATCACCCTTGTCCTGTCCGAAGATACACCCTCTTCGGGGTTCACCCTGGCCCAGATAGATGCCGATTCCTCGAGGGCGATCTACCTTACTTCCACCCTCGAGACCCGTGCCGCTCCTGCACCGGTGGCGGAACCAGCCACGCTGCTGCTCTTCGGAACGGGAGTGATCCTTGCTGAAACCTTCACACGAAAACGCAGGCGCTCGAATGGGTAAAAAAATGTGTGCTCCCCCCTTGAAATCTCCGGAGAACTCGTTACCCATTATGAACAGAACACAGAAACACTGATTGCATTGCTATGGTGTACCCTCGCTGAGCAAAGAAGCGAGAATGAGGAGGATTTTCCAATGAACAACACGTCCAAGGATGTTCCTTGTGCGCCCGGAGTGGGCAGATCGGTGGTAAACGCCTCGGTGGGATTCATCTGGTTTGTCGTGTTCTGTCTTCTGGTCTCCAGCGGTGCCAGTGCTCAGGAGATCGTTTCCACGGCAGATGCAGGTGAAGATGTCGCCGTGGTGAAAAATCTCCCGCTGGGGAGCAGCCTAGTTCTCCATGGATCGGCGACTCCCCCTGGTCCGGGGGAGGTTCTCGAGTATTCATGGTATGGTCCCTTCGGGAACATGCACGGGGCATCTCCCCTGGTAACCATTCCCGAAGGAGACTACACGGTTTCCCTCATCGCAGGGTGCGGGTCAGGCGTTTCCGAACCGGACACAGCCGTTGTTTCGGTAGTGCCCTGCTTCCCCCTCGTTGCCAGGGCAAAGAACGACAAGGTCCAGCTTTCCTGGACACACCTGGAGGGGACCGGGCGCTATGATGTATACCGGGCCCACGAGGCAGATCCCTTCACCTTCGAGAAAATCGGGGAGACAACGTCGAGCTATGCCTCGTACCTCGACTATCCCCCGGAAAACGAGTGCACGTACCTCTACCTCGTGGGTGCCCTCGGCCAGGGAGGGTGGTGCTACTCGCAGGTGTCAAGCGCACACCCCACGGCTGTCCGCACGCGCTCACTGGTGAACTACGACCCGAGGATCTACTCCCCGCCGATCACCCGGGCATTTGCCGGCATTGTGTACACCTATGATGTCAATGCCACCGACCCGAATACCGATTCGATAACCTACCTCCTCGTCGATGCCCCTGGTGGCATGGACATCGATCCGGAAGACGGTCGCATCTCCTGGGTGCCCGAAACATCCGGGGACGTTTATTGTGTTGTCGGAATCTCCGATGGCAGAGGAGGCGCCGACACGCAGATCTTCACCATCACGGTTGAGGCGCTCAGCCAGTCTCCCCCGGTCTTGCCCGGACCAACCGCAGAAATTGCCGTACACCCGGTAACCATCACCCGGGGGAGCAGTGCCACGCTCGTGTGGAACTCGTCCAACGCTGATACCGTGATCATTGAACCGGGGGTGGGCAACGTGGATGCGAACGGCGAGGGATCAACCGTGATCTGTCCCGACGCAACCACCACCTATTCCCTGCTGGCAACAGGGCCTGGAGGATCCGCTTCGGATGAAGCGACGCTCATCGTGTGCCCTGTACCGATTGTGAGCATCACGGCGGAACCTCCTGTCATCATCGCAGGCGAATCATCCCTGTTGACCTGGGAATCCCATGATGCCGACCCCGTTGCCATCGACCAGGACATCGGAGTGGTCGCACCTCAGGGAAGCATGGTGGTGTCGCCGCAGCAGAGCACCACGTACACGATTACCGGGGCAGGCCCGGATTGCATTGTGGCTGATCAGGCAACCCTTACCGTGCTCCACCCTCCGTCAGTACAGATGATCGCCGAGCCGGGCAGCATCGTTTCAGGGCAGCAGGCACGTCTGAGCTGGGAGTCGTACCATGCCGATTCCCTGGTGATCGACCAGGGAATCGGAACGGTGGATCCTTCAGGCCACACCCTGGTGTCGCCGGAGATCACCACGACCTATACCATAACCGCTCAGGGGCCGGGTGGGAGTGCGTCAGGCAGTGCAACCGTGGCGGTGTGCCAGGTTCCCTCCGTCACCCTTGATGCTCTGCCGGAACAGATCATCGCCGGCCAAGGCGCTGTCCTGCGCTGGAGTTCCATCAACGCAATAACGGGCATCATCGACCACGGCATCGGCGAGGTTCTTCCCAACGGGTCCGTGCAGGTGTGGCCACCGGAAACAACGCGCTACACCATATCGGTCAGCGGAGAGGGGGGTGTGGCTGAAGACAGCGCCGAGATCGTTGTGATTCAGGTGCCTGCCGTCACACTTTCAGCACACCCCAATCCCATCATTGCCGGAGAAACATCCACCCTGAGCTGGGAATCTGAACACGCCGATGCGGCAACCCTCGACCAGGGTATAGGCGAGGTTGCCTGTACAGGATCTCTCGAGGTGGCTCCCGGGTCGTCCACGACGTACTCCATCTCTGTGCAGGGCCCTGGTGGCTCTGCCGCGGACAGCGTGTGCATCGATGTGCTCGTTCCTCCCCGGGTCGGCATTTCTGCCCAGCCAAACCCCATTGTTTCAGGAGAAGCCACCTTCCTGAGCTGGACTTCTGAGCATGCGGACACGGTCGTCCTCGATCAGGCTCTTGGCGAGGTAGCCCTGGAGGGTTCACTCCTCGTGAGCCCGACGGAAACGACCACCTATACGGCCACGGCAACAGGCCCCGGGGGAGCGGCGAGTGACAGCGTCATCGTGGTGGTCGATGAGCCGCTCCAGCAGGGCAGTGCGCACGCCTACATCACGAACAATGCCTCGAACGATGTCTCGGTCATCGATCTGTCCACCAGGACCGTGGTGGACCGGATCACCGTGGGGTTCGAACCCTATGGCGTGGCAGTGAGCCCCGACGGGAGGCGGGTCTATGTTTCTTCCTGGGATCACACGGTATCCGTGATCGACACGGCCACCCGCAGCGTGATCGCATCCCTCGATGTGGATGCTCTCTGCCTTGCCGTGAGCCGGGACGGCTCGGTGCTCTATGTCGTGTCCCTCCAGGAAAGCGTTGTCACAAAGTTCAGCACCTCGGATTTCGCCCCCATGGGGTCTGTGTCCGTGGGGAGAGGGGCTCACGGGCTCGCGATCAGCCCGGATGATTCCAAGGTGTATGTTGCGTGCTTCGACGATGCGTCCGTAGATGTCATCGACAGTGCGTCCATGACGGTTGTTGATTCCATTGAGCTGGTGTTCTGGGCAACACCGCTGGACATCGAGATCACGCCTGATGGGACAAAGGCCTATGTGACCTCCGGCAATGACGGCACCGTGAAGGTGATCGATGCACAGAACCACACACTCATGCACGATATCGAGATCTTTCGAATCCCTGAAATCAGCCCGTTTCCCATGTATCTTGTCATAAGCCACGACGGCAGCCGAGCCTATGTGACCTGTCAGGATGGCGACATCGTGGTGATCGATACAGCCACCGATACCGTGGAACGTCTGATTCCCATGGGATACGGCATGTCAGACCTCTGCCTTGATCCCGGCGGGGAAACGCTCTATGTGCCCGAGCTGTTTGAAGATGCCGTGTATCTCATCGATGCGGCGACCGGCGACACGGATCATGTCGTGGGCGGCGACTTCGACATGCCCTTTACCTGTGGATCGTTCATCGCGGTGAGCAGTTCCAGGATCTCGGGCCGCGTGCTTTCCGGGGGAGAACCCTGTGCTGGAGTGCGCGTCTTTCTCTCCGACGGCTCGATGCAGCGGATCACCCTGACCGATGCTCAGGGCATCTACCTGTTTCATGTTCCTGCCGGGGAGTATGTCATCACCGCAGAAAAGCAGGGGTATGCGTTTACTCCACAGGAAGTGGCTGTGAGCGCTTCAGGTGGTGATGTTCACGCCCCTGACATGGAGGTTCTCGTCTCGGTAACCATCTCGGCTGAGCCTTCAGCCATCGATCTTGGTACGTCAACGCTCCTTTCCTGGACAACATACAATGCCTCCCAGGCAATCATCGACAGCGGGATCGGAGATGTCGGACCCGCCGGCGATCTCGAGATCTGGCCGACAGAGACATCACACTATACGATTGTAGCAACGCACCCGACCGGGGTGAGCGTGAGCTCGAGCACTGCCGTTGTCGTGATTCAGCCCCCTGACGTTGTGTTCACCATTGTTCCGGAAACCATTGTCCGCGGGGACTCGGCACTGCTCGAGTGGACCTCTGCCCATGCCCAGAGCCTCTCCATCGATCAGGGGATCGGATCGGTTCCCCTCAACGGTTCCCTGGTGGTCTATCCTGAAGCAAGCCTCACCTACTGCATTACGGCCACGGGTCCCGGAGGCACAGCCACCAGAGCCGCTGCCGTGACCGTCATTGAAAAGCCTGCTGTCACCATCTCTGCAGACCCGCCGGAACTACCGCTCGGTGGCGGCGCCGTGCTCTCCTGGTCATCCTCCGCTGCCGATTCCGTGGTCATCGACCATGATCTCGGCCAGGTGGAGCCCAGTGGATCACTGTGGGTGTATCCGGATACCACAACCACCTACACCGTCACTGCGGCAGGTCCTGGCGGCACGATCAGCTGCAGTGCCGTGGTCACGGTCTTTGAGCCTCCGGTGGTGGAGTTCTCGGCGCAGCCTTCCACCATCGATGCCGGGGAGGCAAGTCTTCTTTCCTGGGCCTGTACGGATGCGCGCCTTGCCCGCATCGACCCCTCAGTGGGCTCTGTGCCGACCTGTGGAAACACGGAGGTTTCTCCCGGAACCAGCACCATCTATACCCTGACCGCCCAGGGGCCGGGTGGAACGACGCAGGCATCCGTGACCCTGGAAGTCGTCGAGCCGCTGATCACTATTACTTCTCCTGTTGAGGGCAGCGCGATCTGGAGGCCGGACACCATGGTCACAGGCAGGGTTCGCCACTCATTGTGTGGAGAATTCGGTGTCACGGTCAATGGAATACCCGCCCTTGTCTTTGGGAACAGCTTCGTGGTGAACCATGTACCCCTCACAACGGGTCAGAACACCATCTCGGCGCTCCTGTCGAGTTCAGGAGGCGAAGCAGGTGAGGCCTCCGTCACCATCCAGGCCGGCGTCAACCGGCCGTACATAACCCTCGATACCCTTGAATCATCGGGCACCCCCGTGTTCCAGACACGGCTCAAGGTCGAATCGCTCTTTCCTGAAGGAAGTCTGACGATCACGGATTCCGGTCCGGGTCCGGTAGTCTACGCGCAGGAAGATGGTGACACGTGTGATGTTACCATGGAGCAGGAGGGTATCTACTTCATCACCGCACACGTGATAGATGGCGAGGTGTACACCGACACCATCGGTGTGGTCGTTCTGAACGCATTCGATATCGATGAACTCATCCAGGCAAAGTGGCGTGCCATGAAAGAACACCTTGATCGTGCCGAGATTGCCGATGCCATGGAGTGTTTCTCGACCCGGTCTCGGCAGATGTTTGAGCAGAACTTCACGCTCATGCAGGAGCACCTGCCCGATATCGTTGCCTCGATGGGCGATATCCGGATGGTCGGGGTCTCGGACGGGGTCGCCGAATATGAAATGTGGGCTGAACAGGGTGGAGAGAGTTCTTCTTTCCTCGTGAGGTTCATCATGGATTCAGACGGGTTGTGGAAGATCGATTTCTTCTAAGGGGGAACGAAACATGAGGTTGCGTTTCTGGAGGGTGTGCATACTCGCTGCTGCAGTCGTGCTCGTCTCGAGCGTGACGCAGGCAGGCTGGATCTTCTACAGCAAGCCAGCCTACAGGGGCTGCGTGATCGATATGGACACGAAAGAACCCATTGTTGGCGCCGTAGTGAGCGTCGTCTACGAAAAGTATCCCATCATCACAGGGCCTGCAGGCGGGAATGCTACGGTGGTCGGCGTTCGGGAAACCATCACCGATGAGCGCGGCGAATTCAGGATAGCTCCTTTTTTCCGGATCATGGGGCCGAATGCATCGGAAATGCCGGTAAAACTGTACATCTACAGGCCAGGCTACAAGAGGTTCATCGACAGTGTCGGTGTGGGAGGAAAACTTCTGTTTTATGACACGGAAAGCTTCTTCAGGGAAGATCAGTTCGGCAACCCGACGAGTATCAGGTTTGGTTTTCTCGGGGAAGGAGAGAGGATTCCCGCGCAGTGTGGAATTGTTGAGCTGCCGAAACTCAACACCGTTGATGAACTGAAAAAAGAGACACGCGGGATACTTCTGAAGGATGGGATGAAGATGTTGAAAGAGGTGCTGAAGGAAAACAGGAATGAACAATGGGAGCCATACCAGGGCAGGACTGCCCTTATCTCAGCTGCCAGGGAGGGAAATGAGGTTATGGTTGAACAATTGATCAAGGCCGGGGCTGAAGTCGACTATGCCCGGTTCAATGGATTGAACGCTCTGATTTCGGCATCTCAATACGGTCACCAGTATGTGGTGAAGGTTCTCCTGAAACACGGCGCAGAAGTGAACTACGCGACGCTGTGGGGAGAGACGGCCCTCATGGCTGCGGCTGCTCGGGGGCATGCAGAAACAGTGGGCGTTCTGCTCGAGGCTGGCGCAGATCCGAATGCAATGGATGAAAGGGGAATGTCGGCCATGCTGAAGGCCCTGGAAAACCCGCAGAACAAAGACCAGGACAAGATCCTCGAGATTGTGAAAGCCCTGGTTGCTCACGGAGCGGATGTGAACTACGGGGCACAGGGGAGAGCGCCCTTGGATATGTCGGTATACAACCCTGCTCTGGTAAAATTTCTTATCGAATCCGGCGTCGATGCCACATCAAGTAGGGGGGCAGAGGCATTAACCGCTGCTGCCTTAGGGGGATATAGAGAAACAATCGAACTGCTGTTTGAGTATGGCGTGGATATCAATGAAACGACACTCCATGGAAACACTGCGCTCATAAAGGCAGCAATGAGCAGAAACGAAGAAATCGTACGGTATCTCCTCGAACATGGGGCGGAGGTGAATGGTTCAAATTCAATGGGAGAAACCGCCCTTATCGCTGCTTGTTATCAAGGAAATCTAACTATGGTCCGGTTGTTTCTCGATGCGGGCGCTGATGTGCAGGCACGCAATTCCCGGGGAGAGACGGCCGAAATGATTGCACTTCGCCACAGGCATTTTGAAATCGTGAATCTTTTACAGGAAGCAGGAGGTTCGGCGCAATGAAGAGAATGATATGCGTGATCATGATGAGTCTTGCCGTTGTCGTGTGCACTGATCCGGAAGGATATGCCCTCCACACAGACACCCATGAATTCATCAACGAGTATATCGCCACGCCCGGGTTCACCGGATTCAACCTGCACCAGCACCTGAAAGACAATCTCGGGTTTCTCAAGGGCGTGAACCAGAGGCTGGAAGGAACCCCCTACTGGTGGTTGCCCGTGGCGATGAAGATGCCGGTCATCGACTGGGTGAAGAAGGGAGGGACATATGAAGACTCTCCCCCGGTCTTTTCGGCGCTCCCGTATCTGAGGTGTTTTAACCATTTTCACGATCCCCTGGTTGCCGATCTCGCGGAAGCTGGCTTGGGTCCGGGAAACGATGCTATTGTCTGGGCCCACCTTCCGAAGGGCCGCCAGGGATTTTCCTGGCACGATGCGCGTGACGCGTACTTCAATGCCCTCATCACAGAGGATGCCTACGAGCGAAGCATCTTGTTTTCCTCTGCCTTTCGCGGCCTGGGGCAGCTCATGCACCTCGTCACTGACATGTCGGTTCCCGAGCATGTGAGGGCTGATGTCCACATGATGGGCAGCGTACCTGGAATATCTCTTGTCTACAGTGACTATGAGTCACACTTGAAGAAAAAGGGAGGGGATTTTCCGTTGCTGTTGGATGCAGTCTCTTCCAGTATTGCATTTCCCCAGCTTCTATCAGATTCGACCCCGCTGAATGAAACCATGCTGGAAGAGGTCGTGATAATGAAGCCACTTGTTAATTTAATCGATAATGATGTTTTTGGAGGATTAAACCCTGAAGATACGCTAAAAGGCAAAATCGGTATATCCGAGTACACCAACGCCAATTTTCTCAGTCCGGATACGATGTTTCGCCACTATGCCTTTCCGAGCATCGATGAGTGCGAGATTGTGCTCCACGAAAGCAGGAAGTATCTGAAAATCACGCAGGAAGCCCTGGGTGAGAAGGTCGACCCCCTTGCAGTGGTGAGTTACCTCTACTTCTGGAGAACCTGTTACTACCCCCATGCACAGGAAGATCTTCCCGTGGGGCTCGACAGTGCCTGTTACGAGGAATATGCCCGGCACCTCATCCCGCGTGCAGTGGGATATTCCTCGAAGGTGCTGAACTATTTCTTCCGGGGCAGGGTCGAAATTTCGCTGCCCGATGACGGCGTCTACGCCTTCACCGACACTCTTCCTCAGGATCCCTCGCGAGAAGGGTTCACCTCCATTCGCCTGAAGGCGAGAAACGTCTCGGAGGATGGTGAAGAGATGAGCGGCGGATCGATCCACCTCGTGGTGCAGTACTCGGTGATGAGCAGAGATCCGTTCCGGAATTACACCCCGTATCCCATGGAAAACAACGAGGTTCGCTACTGTGTCGTACCGCTCGACGACTGCACCGATCACGTGATCCCCGCCGATGATGCTCGGGAATTAGAGTTTGACCTGAGCGGACACCCCATACCCCTGTGGGCAACGGATGTGTACCTCTTTGTGGTCTACCGGGGGCGGCTGGGAAGCGAGGATGGGTACATCGAAGAGGACGCCGTGGCTGTGGGGTTCAAAGACATATCGGAGCCGAGCCTCTTCGATGTGGTCAATGCCACCGATTATGCCAGCATCGAGGGCGTCTGTCTCTACGTGGGTGATGACCAGGGACTTGCCCTGGCACAGGATCTGCTCGGAATGGATTCGCCCGAGGGCATCACCCCGAGTACGTTCTTCGATATTTTCATCAGGTTTTCTTCAATCGATGCCCCGCAGGATGCATCTCCGGCCATGGGATCCCACCTCTACGTCGTCCCTGTTGTGGAACCAGGCACGTATACCCGGGCGTACCTGTTGAGCGATTATGAATTTGCCTTCAGTTTCTACAGCCTCTCTTCCTCATACCAGTATCGAACCAGCGCCTGCAGCGGCATGAGAAATCAGGTTCACTACGATGAAACCCACGATGTCTTCATCAGAAGACATTCGAGTCTCGACGAGTTCAGGGGAGTGGGGTTCTGGAACAGAGTGAATTTCATGCAGTACCAGCACTGCAGCCAGGACTATCTTGAAGAGCATGACGGAACCTGTGCCAGGTGTGATATGGCAGAGATCTCTGACCCGTGGCCCCTGGAAGAACTGTGATGTCAGGGACTTTTATGCAGGGAGGAGGGAGGAATACAATGAAAACACTATGTGTCGCTCTTTTTGTTGCCTGCAGCGTGCTCATCCTCGTGAGCTCGCTGATCGGCTCTGATCTGAAGGTGCGTGACGTGGATCACGAAGCATTGAGGGTGCTGCTCTTCGACCCTGCAACCGGCTGGGAATGCTGGGTGGAAGAAGGGGACGAATTCAAGGGGTGGACCGTGTATGAAATAGCCCCCAGAACAGTCATTCTGAGCAGGCAAGTCAGCCCCGGCTACGCAGAAATGGTGGAATATCCTTTACAAGGGTCTCTCGATGTCATAGGAAATTAACAGGTTTTTCACTGAGCCGGTCGATGCCGGCCCCTGACAGACATGAAGAGGAAGCCACCAGAGATTCACTGCGCACGATGCGGCACGTGCTGCCTTGCCGACATGATCGCCTATGTGACCCAGGAAGACCTCGACCGGTGGAAGAGCCAGGGCAGGCAGGACATCCTGCACATCATCGAGACCAGGAACGCGGCATGGATGGGCGACCACTTCGTGTCGGCCGACAGTGGTCGGTATCTCCACGCATGTCCGTTTCTCAGGATTCAGGGGCAGACGTGCGCATGTTCGATCTACGAAACACGACCCGCGGTCTGCCGCGACTATGTGCCGGGCTCGTCGGAGATCTGCCCCCTGTGGCAGGCCACCAGGAAGCAGGGATAAGGGCCGACCGGAATCAGAGGCCACGAAAAAAATCGGCCGTAAACGGCCTCCTGCGGTGCATCGGAATGATTGTGCCCTGGCTCCCGCAACGGGGACATAAGCACGTTCGCAGGAGGGGCTTTGGGCGTGTCTGCCTGTTCCCTGTAGGAGGGGCTTCAGCCCCGAGATTTTCGGCCCTGAAGGGCCTCCTACAGCCCTAAAAATATCAACCCGGAAAAAATCATCGGCCCTGAAGGGCCTCCTACGAGGCCTTGACCAGGGGCAGCTCTGCCCACGATGTGGTGAAGCGCGCAGATCTCTTTTCCTGGCGCATCCACCACGGCCTGGAGAACCCGGACGATGCATACCCGATGGTGCCGCTGCCCCAGCGGGTGTTGATGCGGTCCAGGGTGTTCATGAGGGCGAGCTCTTTCGGTCCTTCCCGGCTCGGGTGGAAGAGGTTCATCTGAACCTGGCCCCGGGGCACGATCCCGGAGAGGAGCACCCCCACCTTTCGGTACGCGGGCCCTGGCCTGTAGATGCGCTCGATGAGGGTCTTCGCGTATCCGGAGAGTTCCGGCGTGTAGGCGGTTGCCACCGGGATTTTGAGCGAAGAGACCGCGCACTTGGGAAACCCGTGGTTGAACGGGAACTCGATGAGCAGAACCTGGATGAAGGAGGCCGCCGAACCCTGCCGGCGCAGCTTCTCTGCCGCCTTCGAGGTGTAGGCGGATGCAGCTTCCTGGAGTTCTTCCAGGGAATAGACCTTCCGCCCGAAGGATCGGGAGCACATGATGGCCTTCTTCGGGGCAGGGGCGGAATCGATGGGCATGCAGGAGATGCCCCTGAGTTCCATCACCGTGCGCAGGCCCTCGATGGTGAGGTGCTTCTTCACCCAGGCGTCAGGAGCACGGGCAAGGTCCAGGGCGCTCACGATGCCGTGGCCCCTCAGGAAGCGGGCATACCGTCTGCCCACGCCCCAGATATCGTCCACCTCGATCCCGGAGAGGGTCTCCTCCCTGCATGAGGTGATGTCGAACACCCCGTCGTGAGCGGGGTGTTTCTTCGCCGCCCGGGCGGCGGCCTTTGCAAGGGTCTTGGATGGGCCGATGCCGATGGCCACGGGGATGCCCACCCACTGCTTCACCGTGCGGGAGATGCGCCTCGCGTAGTCTTCGGGATCGGAACAGACGCCCTCCAGGCTCAGGAAGGCCTCGTCGATGGAGTACACCTCCATCTCCGGGGTGAACCGGGCCAGCGTGTCCATGACCCGGTGGGACATGTCGCCATAGAGGCTGAAGTTTGATGAGAACACCGCTATGCGGTGTCTCTCCACCAGGTCCCTGCACTGGAACAGGGGGTGGCCCATCCTGATGCCGAGGTTCTTTGCCTCGTTGGATCGCGCGATGATACACCCGTCGTTGTTGGAGAGTACCACCACGGGACGCTCCGCCAGGGATGGGTTGAACACCCGCTCGCAGGACACGTAGAAATTGTTGCAGTCGACCAGGGCGAAGATCTTGTTCATGGGATCAGGCCTTGTGGATCACGTAGGTGACCACCCCCCACACCTCCACCTGGGTGCGGTCCTCGATCGCCACGGGCACGAAGTCCGGGTTCTCGGCCAGCAGAAAGCTCTTTCCCTCTACGCGCTGGAACCGCTTGACCGTGAACTCGCCGTCGAGCACGGCGACCACGATGCTGCCGGGCAGGGGTTCCAGGGCCCTGTCCACGATCAGGATGTCGCCGGGGTGGATGCCGGCCTGGATCATGGACGTTCCCTCCACCCGCACGAAGAACGTGGCAGAGGGGTGCGTGACGAGAAACTCGTTGAGATCGAGCGACCGGTCGATGAAATCGTCCGCAGGGGAGGGAAACCCGGCAGAGATGCCCGCGGTGAACAGGGGGATCTCGAGCTTCGTCCGGGGCTCAAAGGCCCAGATTCTGGTGATGCGTTCTTCTGCGTGGCGTCTCTTCATGGCCTGATCTTTTTAGCACCTTCATCCGGCGGTGTAAAGATCGTCGGATCGACCCCCGGGGCTCATTTTTCTCCCCGGGATTTCCGATGAAACAGAGCACGACGACGGCGTGGAGCACTTGACTTGAAAAGCGCTGATCCTATAAAGGTACTAGATCGATATGAAGGGGAAACAGGTGAAGTATGTATAATCTGAAGTTTCAGGAAGTTATCGGTTTTCTCATGGGCCCCGAGGGAGCCAGTGAACGCCTCGGTGTCTACTACCCGGCGCTGGATGTGTATGAAAACGCAGATGAGCTGTGCATCGAGATAGAAATCCCCGGGGTGAACCCCAGCGAGGTGAACGTGGAAATCGTGGGGCGATCGCTCATCATCTCCGGCACGAAGAAAGATCCTCTTCCGAACAGAGGCGCACGGTACATCAGGATGGAGCGGGGATTCGGGAAGTTCAGCAGAGAGCTGGAGATCCCGGAACGCTTCAATATCGAAAAGGTGGAAGCCAAGTTTTTCGAAGGCGTATTGAAGATCAGAATTGCTCGTACGGATGAAAAGGTCGAAGTGATCAAGCGCATAACCATAGAATAGGAGTCCATGTACATGGAAAACGAGAAACAGACCATTGATATACCCGAAAACATCCCCCTGCTTCCCATACGGGATGTCGTGATATACCCCTACATGATCCTTCCCCTGTTCGTGGGGAGGGGGCTGTCCATCAAGGCGGTGGACGAGGCCCTGAACAAGGACCGGTACATCTTTCTGGCCGCCCAGAAGGATTCCTCCGTGGAAGAACCCGCTGAAGAGCAGATCTTTACCGTGGGCACCGTGGCCATGGTCATCAGGATGCTGAAACTTCCCGACGGCAGGGTGAAGATCCTGGTGCAGGGCGTGGCAAAGGCCCGGATCAGGAATTTCATCAAGGACGAACGAGGGTTCTTCACCGTGGACATCGAGAAGATCGAGGAACCCGAAATCAAGGAGATCACGGTGGATGTGGAGGCCCTGATGCGCTCCGTCAAGGAGCAGTCTGAAAGGATCCTCCAGCTCAGGGGCATCGTGTCTCCGGATGCGCTCTCCATCCTGGAGGCCATCGACGACCCGGGCCGCCTCGCAGACCTCGTTGCCTCGAACCTGAGACTCAAGGTCGAAGAGTCGCAGGCCGTCCTCGAGATCATTGACCCCGTGGAGCGCCTCAAACACGTCAATGGACTGCTCTCCAAGGAGATGGAACTCTCCGAGGTTCAGGCAAAGATCCAGTCCCAGGCCAAGGAGGAGATGAGCAAGACCCAGCGCGAGTATTTTCTGCGGGAGCAGCTGCGCGCCATTCAGCAGGAGCTTGGAGACACGGACGAGAAGGGCAAGGAGATCGAGGAATACCAGGAGAAGATCGAGTCCGGCGGTATGCCCGATGATGTGAAGAAAGAAACGCTCAAGCAGCTCGATCGGCTCAAGATGATGCACCAGGATTCGGCCGAGGCAAACATCATCCGCACCTATCTCGACTGGATGACCGATCTCCCGTGGGGCAAGTCCACCCAGGACAGCCTGAACATCAAGACTGCGGGAAAGATTCTCGACGAAGATCACTACGGTCTGGACAAGGTAAAGCAGCGGATCCTGGAATACCTGGCGGTGAGAAAGCTCAATCCCGACAAGAAGGGGGCCATCCTGTGCTTTGTGGGGCCTCCCGGGGTCGGGAAGACGTCGCTGGGAAAATCCATTGCCCGGGCACTGGGCAGGGAGTTCTACCGGCTTTCCATCGGCGGCGTGAGAGACGAAGCCGAAATCCGCGGGCACCGCAGAACCTACATCGGTGCCATGCCCGGCAGGATCATTCAGGGCATCAAACAGGCAGGCTCCAACAACCCGGTGTTCATGATCGACGAGGTGGACAAGATCGGGCAGGACTTCCGGGGCGACCCATCTTCGGCCCTGCTCGAGGTGCTGGACCCGGAGCAGAATTTCTCCTTCCAGGACCACTACCTCAACGTGCCCTTCGACCTCTCGAAGGTCATGTTCATCACCACGGCAAACCTGATGGACCCCATCCCCGGGCCTCTCAAAGACAGGATGGAGATCATCGAACTGCCGGGGTACACCGATCAGGAGAAGCTCCAGATCGCCAAGCGCTACCTCGTGCCCCGACAGATCAAGGAAAACGGGATGAAAGAGGAAAACATCTCCATCTCCGACGAGGCGATCCTGGATGTCATCAACCACTACACCAAGGAGGCAGGTGTCAGGAACCTGGAGCGGGAGCTCGGTGCCATCAGCAGAAAGATCGCCCGCACGTATGCAGAGAGCAACGGCAAGCGCAGGAAGTCCTTCCGGATTTCGGCCAATAGCGTGCCGAAATACCTGGGGGTCCACAAGTACATGCCTGAGCAGGAGCGCAAGGAACACGAGGTGGGTGTGGCCACCGGTCTTGCCTGGACACAGTTCGGAGGCGAAATACTCTATATCGAGTCCTCGGTTCTGCCCTGTGGAGAGGGCAAGGGCGGCAACCTCGTCCTCACCGGGCACCTGGGTGACGTGATGAAGGAATCCGCCCAGGCAGGGCTCACCTACATCCGCTCGCGCTACGATGCACTGGGATTGACCATGGCCTTCAGCAAGAACAACGACATCCACGTTCACGTGCCTGCAGGCGCCATCCCCAAGGATGGGCCGTCGGCAGGCATCACCATGGCCACTGCCATGATTTCCGCTCTGGTCAACAGGGCCGTGCGCAAGGATATTGCCATGACCGGTGAGATCACGCTGCGCGGCAAGGTGCTCCCCATCGGCGGTCTGAAGGAGAAGGCACTTGCGGCCCACCGCAACAAGATATTCGAGATCATCGTGCCAAAAGACAACGAGAAGGATCTCGAGGAGATCCCGTCCGTGGTAAAGAAGAAGGTGAAGTTCTTCCCGGTCAGTTCCATGGACGAGGTGCTCGAACTTGCCTTCGTGGAAGACAAGAAGCCCAGGGATTTAAAGGCCAAGGTCAGCGGATAGGACGGCAGAACCCTTTCTGCTCTGTACATACGAACATTCCATGGATTTAAAGGCCACGGTCAGCGGATAGGAAACCGGATACTCCTGCCGAACAACCCGGGATTGCGTGAGTGACCCCGGATGAACGGCAGGGGTTCGTATCGAACTATTCATAACGGGAACAAAACCAACGGCATCACCCGCCTGCTCGGTCAGCGAACCATGACCGAGCGTATAACACATGACCGTGCGTAGAGAAATCTTCACTACGTGAAAAAATTTCTTGGGAACAAAACCAACGGCATCACCCGCCTCCTCGGTCAGCGAGCCATGACCGTGTGTAGTGAAATAATCACAACGTGAAAAAAAATCCTTGACATCGCCGTGCGCCTGTGTTTCTATCCGGAGAAACATAACTCGGAAGAGAGACTGAAATGCAGGAAGAACGCAGGCTCTGGTGGAAATTCTGGAAGATACTCACCGGCAAGTGGTACTGGCGAGCCTGGTAATCATACCCCTGAAGGTGTGCCTGAACACCTGCACCGTGCATCACCACCCGTGATCACGCCCGCGCCGTAGTCGGGTTTCGTGAAAAGGCTTGTGATTCGGCAGCGGGAATTCTTGCGGGCCGTGATCAACGGGAATCCCCTACAACACAGAGAACCAAGAAGAGGAAGGAGAAAACCATGTCATATAAAATACTGTTGAATGAAGATGAAATTCCGAGGCAGTGGTACAATCTCGCTGCAGACCTGCCGTCGCCCATGCAGCCTCCGCTGGGCCCGGACGGAAACCCTTTGAGCCCTGAGGCCCTTGCGCCGGTGTTTCCCATGAACCTCATCGAGCAGGAGATGAGCCAGGAGCGGTGGATCGACATCCCTGAAGAGATCCTCGAGATCCTCTACCGGTGGAGGCCTTCACCGCTGCGCAGGGCGCGATTTCTCGAAAAGGCCCTGGGAACCCCGGCGCGTATCTACTACAAGGATGAGGGCGTTTCTCCTCCGGGCAGCCACAAGCCCAACACCGCGGTGGCACAGGCCTGGTACAACAAGCAGTTCGGGATCACACGCATAACCACCGAGACCGGCGCCGGCCAGTGGGGCAGCGCCCTGGCCTTCGCGTGTTCCCTGCTGGGCCTGGAGTGCAAGGTCTACATGGTGAGGATCAGCTTCGACCAGAAGCCTTTCAGAAAGCTTATGATGAACGTGTGGGGGGCCGAGTGCGTGCCGAGTCCGTCAGAGAATACCCAGGCGGGCAGGGATGTGCTCGCCAGGCACCCGGACACCCCGGGCAGTCTCGGCATCGCCATCAGCGAGGCCATCGAAGATGCGGTGAACGACCCCTCGGGCAAGACCAGGTACTCCCTGGGAAGCGTACTCAACCACGTGATGCTCCACCAGACCATCATCGGGCTCGAGGCGAAGAAGCAGCTCGCCAAGGCCGGCGAGAACAAGGTGGATGTGGTCATCGGATGCGCGGGAGGCGGCAGCAACTTCGCCGGACTTGCCTTCCCCTTCGTCTCCGACAAGATCAACGGTGCTGACATCGAGATCATCCCGGTGGAGCCTTCATCGTGTCCCACGCTCACCAGGGCGCCCTTTACCTACGACCACGGTGATGTCGCAAAGATGACGCCGCTGCTGCCCATGTACACCCTGGGCCACGAGTTCGTATCTCCCCCGATCCACGCAGGAGGCTTGCGGTACCACGGAATGGCTCCCCTCGTGAGCCAGGCAGTGGTGGAGGGACTGCTCACGCCGCGCGCCATGGACCAGCTCCACTGCTACGACAGTGCGCTCCTGTGGGCACGGACCGAGGGGTTCATCCCGGCACCCGAGACATCCCACGCCATCGCGGCGGTGATCGCCGAGGCCAACAAGGCCAAGGAAGAGGGTAAGGAAAAGGTGATCGTCTTCAATTGGAGCGGACACGGCCTCATGGATCTGTCCGGCTATGACAGCTTCATGTCGGGCAAGCTCGTGGACTACCCGCTGCCCGAAGAGGATCTGCAGGAATCCCTCAAATCCCTCAACGGTTTGCCCAAGGCCCCCAGGGTGAAGACCGGCAGATGGTAGGATGAAGCTGACAGACTACGATCATTTGAGCATCCGGTGCCCCATGCTGGGGCACCCGGTGCCCTTTTCCTACTGCAGATCACTCAACGCGGCGCTTCCCTGCCGCAAGATCCTGGATTGCTGGTTCCAGCACTTCGATGTCATAAGTTTTGTCGAGACCATGTTCACTCCCGAGGAGATCGCCTCCTTCCTGAGTCCTCCCCAGCCCAAGATCAACCAGCTTCTGGAGCTCATCGAGAAGGCGAGGAACCAGGGATCGTAGATGGGCTGGCCTGCTTGCATGTCTCATGAACAAAACGGCGCAACAGGGAAGGAGCCCCCTTGCGAGGAACCCGGGATCGTAGATGGGCTGGCCTGCTTGCATGTCTCATGAACAACACGGTGCAACAGGGAAGGAACCCCCTGGAAACGTTCGAATGAACAATGGATGAGCAGGCAAGACCCCCTGTGGAGAAGGGGGATTGGGGAATCAGAAGATCTCTGCCAGGATGTTCATGTGTCTGAAGATGTGGCCTGGTTCCAGGTTCAGAAACGTGAGGCTTGGGTGCAGGTTCGACCCGTCGAGGTGTTCGATCTCGAACCCTGCCAGGAAGTTGTGGGTGAACACGTCCGCAATATAGACCAGGTGCACCAGGTCCCGGTTCTCCTGTGATTCGTTCGGGAAGTGGTGAAACTCGATGACATCCTTGATCACGTCGGGCAGGTTCCAGCTCTCCGCCAGAAGGAGTCCTGCCTGCGTGTGGTCGATTCCCAGCAGGTTCCTCTCGACAATGCTCGAGTCCTTGGGCGTGTCCTGCATCATGCGGTAGAACAGCGGCAGAACACCGGCGATGTACTGATCGAGCACCACCTTGCCGATATCGTGCAGCAGCCCGGCGGAGTAGGCCATATCGGGCGGGCAGATGCCACTATCCCGTGCGATCGATTCGCTCAGCCGGGCCGTTGCAAACGCGTGGTGGAACATTCCTCCCCTCGAGAGCGAGTATCCCTTCTCAGTTCGCATGAAAAACTCTTCGGTCTGTGCCGTCATCATCATCTGGAGCAGTGTCTTGGTGCCGATAAATTTGATCGCCTGATCCACGGTGTCGATCTTTCTGGGCAGGCCCATGTACGAGGAGTTGCACAGCTTGAGGACCTTGGCACTCAAGACCTGGTCCTTCTTGATTTCCTGGGCGATCTGGGAAAAATTGCTCATGTCGTTTGAGAGCATGGCGCTGATGTTCACGGCGATCTGCGGCACGGGCAGCAGCCAGTCGATGGTTTGTTTGATGGAGAGCAGGCTGGGTTTCTCCGGGGGAGCGGTTTCAGGGTCTTTCATGTCGATCAGGGGCTGGATTCTGCAGACGCCGGAGGCTGTGTCCAGCGAGATGCTCAAGGGGAAGACTCCGCTTGCCTCCATGTTCCTGATGGGAATCTTGTGTTTTCTCAGATAGTTCAGGGTGATTTCCAGCGAACGCCCGCCGATGTTGAGAGACAGTTCCTGCCTCGACGATGGGTCGACCAGTGCACCGCCCGCCACGTGGGCGACGAGATCCTCGATGTTCGATCCGGACTCTTTGAGCGCCTCCAGGAAGAGCGGGATCCCGGTGGAGGCATAGTAGGTGCTGTGCGAATCAGGAATCCTGCAGACGGGCTCGGGGAGGAGGATGTGAAGGATGCCGCCTCGTTTCTGTTGGGCATCGTACAGGGCGAGACCCACGCAGGAGCCGAGGCATGCCCTGAGCACGCCTGAAGACTGGATTTCCATCCCCCCTGTAGGCACAATCATCATACGCGAAGATGCCCTCTCTTTTCATGAAATATCACAGTATATATCGGGGAAACGATGGGGAGTGTTTAGCGTAAAGATACCTCGAGATCGCTTTTTGCGGCAACGCCGAGCATGACCCGCACACTGAAGCCGTTTATCACTCCCGTGATGATGGATGCGACGAGGAACAGGGGAACGGCACGGATGATCACGAACTGGCCGATGAGAAGTGCTGCCAGGACGAGCTGGGCAGCCATGTGTGCCATGGCCCCGGAGACGCTCACCCCGATGGGAGAAAACAGCTGTTTTGGCATGACCCACATCACCGTGCCTGCGGCAATTCCCCCGGAAAGGGAAAAGAAGAAGGCGGGAGTGAAGAGGCTGCCGGCAAACAGCGACCCCAGGACTACCCGGGAAATCACGACCACCATGCCCCAGGCCCCGCCGAAGAGATAGATGGCCGTCAACGTGAAGATGTTGGCAAACCCGAACCTCAAGAATGGGGCGGGGCGGGGGATGAACGTTTCCATCCAGTGAAGGGCCACAGCCATGGCAATGAACAGGGCCAGCAGGGTGATGCGCTTGTTTGCGGTCATGATTGTTCGGGGTACAGCCCTGTTCCCGGTGAGGTGCCGAGCTCTCGAGGCCCGGATCATGGCCAGGAATAGAATCCGCCCGCGTTCTCTCCCTTTCTGCGGTACACCACCACCGTGGGATCTGAAACCTGGCTCAGCGATTCCATGGCCTCGAGTGCCTCTTCGTAGTACCCCACCTGGTCGATGAGGTGCACTTTCAGCCCTGCCGATGCCGTCATCACGCGGCCGTCCTCGATCACCGCGAGATCCTGCTCGGTGACCGGCCTGCGCTCCTTGAGCCGCTCGATGAAATTCTGCTGAAATTCCATGACGATGGCTTCCAGGATCTGCCGGTCGTCATCCGTCATGTCGCGCAGGGGATTTCCCGTGTCCTTGAATTTACCTGAGGTGAGCGTCTGGTTGCGGATGCCGAGCTTGTCCAGAAGCCCTTCCAGGCTGATTGAAGGCAGCAGTACGCCGACGTTGCCCACCACCGAGGAAGGCAGCGCCACGATCTGGTCCGCCGAGAGCGCCACCATGTATGCCCCCGAGGTTCCCTGGTTGGTGATGCAGGCCACCACCGGCAGTTCATGCTTCTCCCTGTACTCCACGATCCTCCTGAAGGTGAGGTCAGAGGCGGTGTATCCGCCGCCGGGGGAGTCGATCCTGAGGATCAGCCCCGTAATGTTCTTGTCCTTTTCTGCCTTTTCCAGGATGCTCTCGATCCGTTCCAGGGTTCCCTGCTTCGGTCGGATCGTGTCCCGCATGGCGGTCGTGGTAATGGGACCGAGGATCTCCAGGACGAGGACCTTTTCTGATCCTCCCTTGCTGATCACCCGCTCCTCGTAGGGCTGGATCTGCATCAGAGATGCAAGATCGATGTTGATGTAGGCGCATCCCGAAAGCAGCAGGAAGCTCAGCAGGCACAAAGGCACGGAAATTCGCAGAACCTTACTCATGTCTCACCTCTCCTCCAATGGTTATTTCCGGGATCAGCAGGGTTGGCTGCGCATCGGAGACCGGAACCCCCTGGCCGTCCTTGCCGCAGGTACCGATGGCATAGCCGAGATCGCTCCCCACTGCCTCGATGGCGCCCAGGATCTTCGGCCCGTTGCCGATGAGCGTTGCCCCGCGAATGGGCTCGCCGACGCTGCCGTTTTCCAGCAGGTAACCCTCCGAGATGGTGAACACAAAATCGCCGGTAACGGTGTTCACCTGGCCGCCTCCCATCTTCTTCACGAAAATGCCCCGGGACACGCGCCCGATGATCTCTGCAGGGGACATGGTTCCGGGGAGGATCATGGTGTTGCTCATCCTGGGGATCGGCCTGCTCCGGTACGATTCCCTCCTGCCGTTTCCCGACAGCGGCAGATCGAACTTGGCTGCGGTGATCATGTCCGTGAGGTAGGTTTTCAGCACCCCGTGTTCCACCAGCACGGTCCGAAGTGCCGTGTTTCCCTCGTCGTCGTAGCCCATGGAGCCCCGCAGCCCCTCGATGCTCCCGTCGTCGACCACGGTGATGGCCGCAGAGGCCACCTTCTGGCCGATCTTTCCCGAGTACACGGAGAGACCCTCGCCGGCGAGATCCGCCTCGAGCCCATGGCCGATGGCCTCGTGGATCATGGTTCCGCCTGCCTCGCTGGAGAGCACCACGGGCATGATTCCCCCGGGTGCCTTGCGGGCTTTCACGGTCTTGAGCGCCCTGCCGATGGCCCGCCGCGCAATCTCTTCGGGACTGATCTCCTCGAGCAGTTCAAATCCCCGCATGCCGCCTATCGATTCATAGCCGGTCTCCATGATGGAATCCCGCGAGACGAGGCCCTGAACCACGAAGAGCACCGACTCGCGTCTGTCCGTGGCCGAGAATCCCCGGGAGTTTGCAACGAGCACCTCCCTGGTGCCATCGCCGTAGATCACCTTCACCTGAATCACGGCCGTGTCCAGTGACCATGCCGTTTCCTCGGCAGCATGGACCATGGCGATCTTTTTGGCAGCCTCGACGGTCTCGGGCTTGATCACCGAAGAAATCATGGACCGGCGGGGTCTCATCTCCAGGGAGATGTCCCGTGAGAATTCGCCGGATTTCACGGCTGAAGCGACCGTGTCAGCCAGGTCAGGCAGGGTGGACAGATCGTTGGTGTAGGCGTATGCCGAGCGCTCACCCACAACCACCCGGATCCCCACACCGAATTCGGAGGTGACAAGGAAGGTCTCGACACGGCGTGCCTCGGAGATGATGGAGGTCCCCTTCTTTGCTTCGCCGTAGATCTCGGCGAAGTCCCCGCCGTTTCTGAGCGCCCTCTTCAGGAGTTTTTCGCAGTCGATGCCTGCTAACCTCTCTTCCACGATTTCGCCTCTCTTTCCATTTCACGCTGCACGTCACGTTCTTTGAGGGCTTCTTTCTTGCTGTGGGCGCGCTTGCCCTTTGCCAGCCCCAGTTCCACCTTGATGAGGCTCCCCTTGAGGTAGATGCTCAAGGGAACCAGGGTGAGCCCCTTTTCCTTGACCTTTGTCGACAGGCGCAGGATCTCTCTCCGATGGAGCAGGAGCTTCCGCGGTCTCTTGGGTTCGCGGTTGAAGGTGGTTGCCTGGGCATAGGGGCTGATGTGAACATTGTTGAGAAAGATCTCGTTGCCCCGGACCATGGCATAGCTGTCCTTGATGGATCCCCCGCCGCCACGCAGTGACTTCACTTCCGGCCCTTCCAGCATGATCCCCGCCTCCACGGTCTCGAGGACATCATAGCTGTGCCGGGCCGTCTTGTTGTGGCACAGGGTTTTCCTGGACTCACTCTTCACGGAGAACCTCGATGATCGTGGGTCTCTTCACGGTAGTTCCCAGCTTCCTCACGACCACGAGGCTCAGACAGAAGGCAGCCACGGCCAGCACTGCCTGGACCGAAACCTCGGCTCCGAAAGCTTTTGCCGCGGCAAGGGTGATGAGCAGGGACGCAAGCGGGATCAGAAAGGCGTAGGCACAGGATTTCAGAAAGGACGAACTTTCCAGCGCAATGACCACGCGATCGCCCACGGAAAGGGCCATTTCGGGCCTGGGAAGGTTGAAATCCATGTTCGTGCGGGTGAAGGCATGGCAGATGTTGGCGGTTCTGCAACCTTCGCATGCCGCGGTCCGATTGACGGTGACCTCGACTTCAACGTCCCGGATTTCCTTGATGGTGCCGCATACCGTGTTCTGTGTCATACGAATCAGGTGAGATCGAAGATGTTGTTGGAATTGTCCATGATCTCGTTGGTCATGAAGTCATAGATTTCTGCCGCTGTCGTCATGTTGAAGATGTGTTCCACGATTGTCCTGCACTTCTCCAGGTTGAGCTTGCGGGCCATCTCCTTGATGTGGGAGATGGCGAATGCATTTGTCGAGAGGGTGTCGATCCCCATGCCCAAGAGGATCGGGGTGTAGATCTCTCTGCCTGCCATTTCTCCGCACATGGAGACAGGGATTCCCGCATTGTGGCCGCCGTCGATGGTGAACTGGATAAGGCGCAGCACCGCGGGGTGCAGCGGTTCGTAGAGGTAGTTTACATACTCGTTGCCCCGATCGATGGCGATGGCATACTGGATCAGGTCGTTGGTGCCGATGCTGAAGAAATCGACCTCCTCTGCCAGCAGATCGGCAATGACGGCCGCCGAGGGGATCTCGATCATGATGCCCACCCTGATGTTCTCATCAAAGGGGATGCCCTCGCGTGTGAGATCGAGCTTGGTTTCTTCGAGAATCTCCTTTGCTCTCTGCAGTTCTTCCATGCCCGAGATCATGGGGAACATGATGGAGGTGTTTCCATGGGCACTCGCCCTCAGGATTCCCCTGAGCTGGGTCTTGAAGATGTCGATTTCTTTGAGGCACAGACGGATGGCGCGCAGTCCCATCACCGGGTTCCGCTCGTTCTTCGCCTCGCCCAGGGCGGCATAGAACTTGTCGCCCCCGAGGTCCAGGGTCCTGATCACCGTGTTGTAGGGAGAGACTGCCTCCACCACGGTCCTGTAGGCATGGTAGTGCTGTTCCTCCTTGGGGATCCCGGCCCGGTTCAGGTAGAGGAACTCGGTTCGATACAGGCCGATGCCTTCTGCCCCGTGGTCGAGGACGGTGTGCACCTCTTCTTTGAACTCGAGGTTGCCCTTCACCTTGACATAGGTGCCGTCTTTCGTGATTGCGGGTTCTTTTGCCTTTTCCTTCAGCTGGAGTTCCATGCTCTGGAAGGATCTGGCCCGGTTCTGATACTCATCGATCTGGGATTCGGAGGGGTTGACGATCACCACACCAGAGATCCCGTCAAGGATGATCCTGTCTCCGGGAGTGACGAGCGTGGACGCGTTTCCCAGGCCGACAACCGCCGGGATCTCAAGGGAGTGGGCGATGATGGCGGTGTGCGACGTGACGCCTCCCACATCGGTTGCAAACCCGCTCACCACGTTCTTGTTCAGCATGGCCGTGTCGGCCGGGGAGAGATCGTGGGCAAAGATGATGCTGTTTTCCTGCAGGTGGAACTCGCCGGTCTTCTTTCCCACCAGGTTCCTCAATACCCGCTCTCCCACAAAGGAGGTGTCTGCAACCCTGCTCCTTATGTAGTCGTCCTCGATCAGGGAAAAGTCTTTCTCGATCTCCTGCAGGGCCACCTTCAGTGCCCACTCGGCATTGATGCAATCCTTTCGGACGAGTTCCTCCACCCGGTCGACCAGTGCGGGGTCGGTGAGCATCAGGAGGTGGGTATCCAGGATGAAGATGTGTTCTCTGGCGATGTTCTGGGATTCCAGCGCGCTCTTGGCTTCCTCGATCTGATTCTGCGATGCGTTCACGGCCTGGTAGAACCGCTGTATTTCATCATCGATCAGGTCTTCACTCAGGCGGATCTTGGGGTAGCGGTCGATTTTTCTCGTGTCGATCACCACCGCATTTCCCATGGCGATGCCCGCTGAAGCAGGCACCCCATTGAGGATGTGCACCTGTCTCTCGGTCATCATGTCTCTCCGAACCCCTTCCTGACAAGGGTTGCAAGCGTCTTGACTGCGCGGTCCTCGTCATCGCCGTCTGCCCGGATGCAGATCCTGCACCCCTTTGCCGCGGCCAGGGTCAGCAGGTCCATAATGCTCTTGCCGTTCACGATCATGTGATCCTTTATCACCTCGATCCTGGAAGAGAACTCAGAGGCACGTTTCGAAAAGAGCGCGGCCGATCTCGCATGAAGTCCGAGGGTGTTTCGTATAATAACACGTTTTTCTTTCATTTTGCCAGAGCCCATAGCATGCTCGCGAGAAATACCCCGTAAAAGAGGGTGAGTATGTCCACCCGCATCTTAAAGGCAGCAAGGGACACGCCGAAGAGCACGATACCGGCGAAAAGCCCATACCCGATCTCGCTTGAGAATGCAAGCATGGATAACACCATGCCGCACAAAAACGGGAGCACAAGGGCGATCTTCTTCGTGAGATCAACCGAAAGCATCTTCCCGATTTTCAACGCCCCGAGGGGGCCATGCGTATACCCCTGGACAAAACCCCACCACATGACCCAGAAGTGGATGCTGTTGTACAAGATGAGCCCCAGGAGGACCCCCCACACCTGGTCCAGGAAAAAAGAGAGGAGAAAGAGCAGGGCAACCAGGGGTTTCAGGGTCGACCAGAACAGGGCGTCGCCGATGGCGGCAAGGGATCCCGAGAGGGAGCTCTGAATGGATTCTGCCGTCTGCGCCTTGCCCTGGCTCTCGAGGTTGAGGAACACCCCGGCGATGGTGGGGGCCATGTAGGGCTGGGTGTTGAAGAACCGCACATACCGCTGGGCCGCTCTGTCCGTGTCGTCCCCGTGGATCTTCCTGAGGCCCGGCAGCAGCGCAAAGAGAAAGCCGATGTTCTGCATGCCCTTGAAGTTCCAGGCACCCTGGATGAAGAAGGATCGCCACAGGGTCTGGAAGGTTACGCGTAGCGGTTTCTCCACTTAAGCCTCCAGCACTCCCTTGAAAATGCGTGCAATGGCAGGGGCTGCCTTGCTCGCCATGGCAAGAACCTCTTCCAGGGGAGCGGGCAGGTAGTTGTCCGGGTCGTTGTTGTTGGTGATGGCGGACATGGCCAGTACATCCATGGAGCAGTGAACGGCCTGGATCACCTCCATCACCGTGGACATGCCCACCGCGTCGGCACCGAGGATTTTCAGCATCTTCGTCTCGGCTGCGGTTTCCATGGATGGCCCGTTCACCTGCACATAGACCCCTTCGGCGAGCGGGATCTCCTGCCTGCGTGCCGAGAGCCGCGCCCTGTCCATGAGTTCCGGGGCATAGGGCCTGGTCATGTCGGGGAATCGGGGGCCCAGGCCCTCGTCGTTGGGACCGGTCAGGGGATTGTTCCCGGTGATGTTGATGTGGTCGGTGATCATCATGACACTGCCCGGTATGAGGTCCGGCCTCAGGCCCCCCGCCGCGTTCGAGATCAGGATCTTCCTGATGCCCATGCGGGCGAATACCCTGATGGGAAAGGTGAGCTGGGCCGCGGTGTATCCTTCATACAGGTGGAACCGCCCGCTCATGACCACCACGCGGCAGTTCCCCAGCAGACCGAAGAGGAGCCTGCCCGAATGGCCTGGGACCGATGAGGTGGGAAACCCCGGGATCTCGCGGTAGGAGATGGATTCGAGGATGGTGATCTCGTCTTCCATGATCCCGAGGCCGGTGCCCAGGATGATGGCGCACTCGGGCCGGGATATCCGTGAGAGCTGGGTGGCGGCGAGGTGTTCTGTGTCTGTGTTCATGCGTCCAGGGGTATCGCCTCGTCGATGAGCATGATGGGGATTTCGTCCTCGATGGGGTATTTGAGCCTGCAGGCCGGGCAGACCAGGCCGCTTTCATCGTCTTCCAGGGTGAGATCGCCCTTGCACTTGGGGCAGGCGAGTATGTCGAGCAGTTCTTTGTCAATGGCCATGAAGAAACCCTCCTTACCGCCCAACTATGGCACTGAGCCTTGTCCCTTGTCAATAAAGAGGAAAAATCACCTTTACTAATGAAACAAAAACGGTATACCGATAAGCTGTTCATTCCAAGCAGGAGGTATCGGAACATGAAATGCCCGAAGTGTGGCTACATCAGTTTTGATTATCTTGACAGGTGCAAGAGCTGCGGGGATGATCTGGTCCCGACCAAGATAAAGCTCAACATCTACACGAAACAGCCTGAAATCGAAATGGATGAAGACGGGTTTGCCGTGGAGAAAGTGAATGAAGATCACAAGGATCTTCTGGGGGGAAAAACCACCCGCGCGGATGGGTCTGTCTCCATGGATGACGTGATCAAAGAGGACGGGGAAATCATCGAAACCTTCGATTTCGGGGAAGATGAAAAGGCTTGACAAGCCTCGGCAAATTCAATACAGATCCACAGTGTTGCCGAGGTAGCTCAGTCGGTAGAGCAGAGGACTGAAAATCCTCGTGTCGGCGGTTCAATTCCGTCCCTCGGCACCAATGACAACCTTGACATTCACTATTCTCAGCCAAGAGCAGTTCTTAGATCACTCCAGGGAGAGGTTTCATGATTCCGAAGATTCGAAAAGTGTTGTACGCGACCGACCTGTCGAGCAATTCGGCCTATGCCTTCCGCCATGCCATGAACACGGCCCTCATGCACAAGGCGAAGATCGTGATCCTCCACGTCATCGAGCCGATCCCACCCCACGTACAGGCGATCATCGAGATGAACATCAGCAAGGAAGACGAGTTCAGGGCCTTTGAAGTCAAGGCGATCAAGGACGCCATACAATCCGGCGTCGAGACGATCAAGCGCGGGATCGAGAAAAACCTCGCCCAGGAATTCAAGGACAGTCTCGAGTATGACGACCTCGTGTCCGCCATCGTGGTTGTCGAGGGCTACCCGGTGGAAGAGATTCTCAAGAAGGCGGACGAGTACGACTGTGATGTAATCATCGTGGGATCCCATGGCAAGGGGACCCTTACGCATGCCTTCCTGGGGTCGGTGGCCAAGAAACTCCTCAGGCGTTCCCGAAAACCCATCTACGTCATCCCGCTGCCCGAGGGTTTCAAAGAGGATGCTTTCGGCGGGGTCTGAGGTCTGCTCCTCGATCCTCGCCGCGACGAACACAGCGCGACCCCGGCTATTCCCGATGCCGGGGGTCCGGAGACCGAAGGCCTCCCTTCTCTCCTGTTCCGTATTGTCTCACCTGTTCCCGTATTGATAGTGATGCATCATGTTGCGGGGAGTATGTCAGGGACGGGATCTGCCCCTGCTGCAGCTCTTCACAGAACCTCTTTGACGAAGTTCGGCAGCACGAAGCTCGCTCGGTGGATCTCGGGGTTGTAGTAGGTGCAGCGCGCAGAGACCGCTTGTGCCCGCTTGAGATCGAAGTGCTGAGCAGGGTTTCTGCCATCTGCCGTGGCGCAGGTCATGGACCACAGGCCCGAGGGGTAGCACGGAACCGGGGTGAGGTAGAGGGAGGCATTGCCGAAGCCCGTGCGGACATTGCCAACGATCCGCACCAGGTTTTCCAGGCCCCAGGCCGGTGATTCGGTCTGCGCGCTCATGGCCCCTTTTGGAGTGAGCGCACGCTTCACGTGGGCGTAGAACTCGGCCGTGAAGAGCCCCTCGGCCGGGCCCACCGGGTCGGTGGAGTCGATGCAGATGCAGTCGAAGGCGCTGCTCTGGGCCTTGATGTATTCGATACCGTCGGCACAGAGGACCTCCACCCGCTCTTCATCCAGGCAGGAGGCCAGGCCCGGAAAATACTCCCTCGCCACATCGATCACCATCTCATCGATCTCGCAGAGCACCACGCGTTTCACTCCGGGGTGTTTGAGCACCTCGCGCACCGACCCGCCGTCACCCCCGCCGATGATGAGCACCTCTTCCGGGTCATCGGCGCACGTCATGGGCACGTGCACGAGCATGTCGTGGTAGAAGTATTCGTCCTTGTCCGTGAGCATCACCACGTCGTCGAGCAGCATCACCTTGCCGAAAAACGGGTTGCTCACCACCTTGATGTTCTGGAAGGGGCTGTCCGCCTCGAAGAGCACCTCCTCGATCCTGAAGCTCAGGCCGCCGACCTGGCCGCCGACCTGGCCGTCGACTTCCTCGATAAACCAGCTGCCCCGCTCCATCCCTCGAGGGGTGCGGCCCGTGTGATTGTCCTGGTTCACGGCGCTCACCCTGCGACTGCACAGCTCGGGGTGTAGTCCGGCTTGTATTTCAGCTCCTGACCCACCACCCTGATCTGCCCGCGCTTCATCTCGATGGTGGAAAAGTGCCTGCTTTCAAGGGTCTCCTTCAGGTGGTCGAAGGCCTTCCAGGGGTCCACCGTGTCGCCGCAGGTGAAGATATCCACGGCTGCATAGCCGTATTCGGGCCAGGTGTGTATGGTGAGGTGGCTTTCCGCGATCACCACCACCCCGCTCACTCCGTAGGGGTTGAAGGTGTGGAACGCGGACGAGACCACGGTCGCTCCCGCCACTTCAGCGGCGTCGTTGAGGTGTTTTTCGATGTTCTTCGTGTTCTTGAGCACATCGACCCTGCAGTCATAGTACTCTGCCAGAATGTGGATTCCCAGGGCATCCATTGTCTCCCCCCTCCTTTCTTCAGAAACTCGGTGGGGCAGAGATCCATAGGATCTTTGCCATCTTCTCGGATTTGTTCTCGATCCAGTGAAGCTTGTTTGCCGTATAGTAGAAGGCATCTCCCTTGGATGCCTTGTACACATCGTCTCCCAGGTAGATGAGGATCCTGCCGGAAATGACCAGCCCGCACTCGTCTCCGTAGTGGGGTTCTTCCTGCTCCATGGATGCGCCCGGCGCCATGGTGACCATGAGGATGTCCACTTCTCTGCCCTGGGCTCCGGCAATGAGCACTTCCTTGGTTACACCGGCAGTGTCTTCCATGATGACCCGCTCTTTGGGGTTGAAGACAACGGCCTCAGGGCCTTCCTGGGCGAAAAACTCAGCAGGCGTGGTGTCGAGCGCGTTGAGGATGAGCAGCAGGGTGTCCAGGGACGGAGACTGCAGGTCCCGCTCCAGAAGGGAGATGAACCCCTTCGTGAGGTTCGCCCGGTTGGCCAGGTCCTCCTGGGTGAGTTCCTGTGCCAGCCGCAGGTTCTTGATCTTCTCCCCGACTTTCACCCTGTTCTCCTGGTACATTTAAGTTTGACATTTTGTTTACCAAAGTAAACTTTTTGCTTCGTATACCCCACGGGTTTCCGGGTGTCAAGGAAAAATAGTCTCAGGCGACCCCGGGAAAGTGCGGCCTCGGGGGAGGTGCAACCCCGGAAGGTCTGGCCACAGGAACGACCAGCCACGCGAACGTCCGGCCCCGGGGGAGGTGCTGCCACGGGAACGTCCAACCCTGGGAACGTCCGGCCCCGATGGAGGTGCGGCCCCGGGAACGTCCGGAAAAGGTTGTCTTCTTCTCGCTCTTGCCCTACAAAGAATAGGGATACAGGAACGGAAGTGCACATCACGTCAAGAGCGTCATTCCCGGGAAAGCGGTGGGCAGACCGGGAAGATTGGTGTCATGACCGTGAACAACAGTCACCCGCGCGAAAGCGGTGAGGCGGACCATCTGACGATGCGGAATAGCCGCTTTCACGGGAATCACACGATAGGGAAAAAATAATCGGCTCGGGAGCGATGAATTCATGAATGCAGCAGGTGCGTATTTTTCCCAGGGCAAGCGGCTCAACACCCTGCACACGATCCTCATCTTCTCGGCCATGCTCGGGCTCTTTGCCCTGCTCGGCTGGATGCTCTTCGGCTCTATGGGGATTCTGTGGGCAGTGATGATCCCCGTCGTGCTCTTCTTCACCACCCCGAAGATCTCGCCGCACATGGTGCTCAGGATGTACGGGGCGCGCAGGCTCTCCTATGCCGAGGCCCCGAAGCTCCACGAGATCGTGGGCGAGCTTTCACGCAGGGCAGGGCTCACCACAGCACCGCAGCTCACCTATGTGCCCAGCAGGGTCTTGAACGCTTTCAGCGTGGGCACGCAGGACAATTCCGCCATCGCCCTTTCAGACGGGATCCTTAGGTATCTCACCCTCAGGGAGATCGCCGGCGTCCTGGCCCACGAGCTCAGCCACATCAGCAACAACGACCTGAGGCTCCACGCCCTGGCCGATGTGTTCACCCGGATCACCTCGTCGCTGTCGTTCTTCGGCCAGGTGCTCATCCTCTTCTACCTTCCCATGGTGCTCTTCACCGAGGCCCACATGCCGGTGTTCTTTATCCTCGTGCTCATTTTCGCACCCACGATCAGCTTCCTGCTGCAGCTTGCCCTGTCGCGCACCCGGGAATTTGATGCCGACCTCACCGCAGCCAGGCTCACCGGCGATCCGCAGGGCCTCGCCTCGGCACTTGCAAAGATGGACCGCTACGAGCAGAGCATCTGGGACCTGGTCTTCCTGCCCGGCCGCAAGGTTCCCCAGCCTTCGATCCTGAGGACCCACCCCCACACCAAGGAACGCCTGGAGCGACTTGCCGCCATGGCCGGCGAGCAGAAACCCCCGGTTTCCGACCACGAGCATATTCCCATCCTGCCGGAGCACTTCGCCCGGATCGAACGACCACCCCGCTGGCACTGGTTTCGCCCCTGGTACTGAGCGCTCGTGTTCTGCCTGCCGCGCAGCGCATTAGGGTTTGACACACTGGCTTTTTTAGTGCTATTTGAAGCCGGATCGCTTGAGAAGGATACAGAAGAAAACCAAAGAATTTGTAACCATAAAAGGGGGAGCACATGAAAAAGGTAGTATGTTGTCTGGTTGCGTTTTTGTTTGTGTTCAGCGCGGGGAATCTTTTTGCCCAGGATACCATCAAGCTGGGAGTTGCCGGCGCGCACAGCGGCGACCTCGCGTCGTACGGGATTCCTTCCGCCAATGCTGCGAAGCTGGTGGTTGACGACATCAATGCCAAGGGCGGCGTTCTCGGGAAAAAAGTGGTCATCATGCAGGAAGACGACGTCTGCAAGCCCGAGGTCGGGGCGAATGTCGCCACCAAGCTCGTTGCCAACAAGGCAGACCTGGTCCTCGGCCACATCTGCAGCGGCGCCACCAAGTCGGCGCTCACCATCTACAAGGATGCGAAGATCGTCACCATGAGCCCTTCGGCAACCAACGTGGACCTCACCAAGAGCGGTGACTATCCGAACTTCTTCCGGACCATCTCCCCTGACGATGCCCAGGCCCAGCTCCAGGTGGACTTCGCCATCAACAAGCTCAACATCAAGAAGGTCGCCGTCCTCCACGACAAGGGCGACTACGGCAAGGGCCTCGCCGAGTTTGCCAAGGAATATTTCGAGAACAAGGGTATAGAGGTTGCGCTCTTCGAGGGGATCACCCCCGGCGCAGTTGACTACTCTGCCGTGATCACCAAGGTGAACCGCTCGGGCGCCCAGGCTGTGGTCTATGGCGGCTACCACCCCGAGGCGGCCAAGCTCGTCAGCGGTATGAAGAAGCGCAAGATGGACACCATCTTCATTTCTGACGACGGCGTGCGCGACGACACCTTCATCAAGGTCGCCGGCGAGTTTGCCGAGGGCGTGTACGCAACCGGCCCCATCGACACCACGTCCAATCCCATGGCCATTGCCGCAACCGAGCAGCACAGGAAGGTCTACGGCACCGACCCCGGAGCCTTCTACCTCAATGCCTACGCTGCTGCCGTGTGCCTCCTCAGTGCCGTTGAGAAGGCCGGCTCCACCGACTACGACAAGGTGGTCAATGCACTGCGCACCGAGTGGGTGGAAACACCCCTGGGGAAAATCAGCTTTGACGAGCGGGGCGACGCCATCGGTATCGGCTTCGCCATGTACCAGGTGCAGAACGGCGTGTACGTGGAAGTCGGGAAATAATTGTTAAAACACCCCCAGAAAGGGAGCAGGTGATGCTGCTCCCTTTCTGGTTGTAGACACAGATTCAGGTTGTAGACACAGCGAACGAGAGAGACTGCCGGCACGATCATGGAATACTTCTTCGAGCTATTTCTCAGTGGACTCACCCGCGGGAGCATCTACGCGCTGATCGCGCTGGGCTACACCATGGTCTACGGCATCATCCAGCTCATCAATTTCGCCCACGGCGAGATCTACATGATCGGGGCCTTTACTGCGCTGATCTTTGCCAGTGCGTTCTCCCTGCTGGGCATGAGCGGGTTTTCCCTGCTGATTCTAGCCGGCGTCATCGCCATGATCTACTCTGCTTCCTACGGCTTCACCATCGAGAAGATCGCCTACAAGCCGTTGCGGGGCGCGCCCAGGCTCTCGCCCCTCATCAGCGCGATTGGCATGTCCATCTTCCTGCAGAACTACGTGCTCCTCGCCCAGACCTCCGACTTCCTCTCCTTTCCGAGCCTCATCAGGGAGTTTGAGTTTCTTGACCCGATCTCCCACATCATGCGCACTTCAGAACTCATGATCGTGCTCACCACCATCGTCGCCACCACGCTGCTCACGCTCTTCATCAAGTTCACCCGCATCGGCAAGGCCATGCGCGCCACGTCCCAGGACAAGACCATGGCCATGCTGCTCGGCATCAATGTGAACCGGGTGATCTCTACCACCTTCGTCGTGGGCTCGGCCCTGGCGGCCATCGGCGGGGTGCTCATCTCCTCGCACATCGGACAGATCAACTTCTACATCGGCTTCATCGCCGGGATCAAGGCATTCACTGCAGCCGTGCTCGGTGGCATTGGCAGCATCCCCGGTGCCGTGCTCGGCGGATTGATCCTCGGCTGGACCGAGAGCTTTGCCACCGGCTACGTGTCCAGTGACTACGAAGACGTGTTCGCCTTCGGCCTGCTCGTGTTCATCCTGATCTTCAAGCCCACCGGGATACTCGGCAAGGAAACCACGGACAAGGTGTGAGCGGAATGAACCCCACGACAGGGAAGTGGAAGCCCCTCATCGAGCGCATCGGCACCGAAATCGGGAGATCGGTCCTGGTCTCGCTGTGGTTCATGTTCCTCACCTTTCCCATCATGGTCATCAAGATCAACCCCTTGGAGCGGACCATCGACTGGCGCTGGATGAACCTCGCCTACGTCGGCATCGGGGCCTTCTTCCTCTCGTTCCTCTGGCGCTACCTCATGGCGCGCAAAGAGGCAGGGGCGAGCAGTGACGAGAGCAAGAGCTGGCAGAAGCGGGTAGGGCTCAAGATCAAGGCTGACAAGCGGCTGTACCTCCCCGGCATGATCGTGGTCTGCCTCTTCGTTGTCCTGTTTCCCCACCTGTTTTCCGGCTACCAGACCTCCATCATGATCACTGCGCTCATGTACGTGATGCTGGGGCTGGGCCTCAACATCGTGGTGGGGCTGGCCGGGCTCCTGGACCTCGGCTACGTGGCGTTCTACGCCGTGGGGGCGTATTTCTACGCGCTGATGAACTACCACTTCGGGCTCGGCTTCTGGGTGGCGCTGCCCCTGGCAGGCGGCCTGGCAACGATCTTCGGGGTGCTGCTCGGCTACCCGGTGCTGCGCCTGCGGGGAGACTACCTGGCCATCGTCACCCTTGGCTTCGGCGAGATTATCAGGCTGATCCTGGAGAACTGGGGTGAGGTCACCTTCGGCCCGAGCGGCATTGCGGGCATCTCAAGGCCCAGCACCTTCGGGATCGAGATGAGCCTCGACCATCACATGGTCTACCTCTACTACATCATCGTCGCGCTCGTGATCTTCACCATCGTCGTGGTGGGAAGGCTCAGGAACTCGCGCATCGGCAGGGCGTGGATTGCGCTGCGGGAGGACGAGATCGCCTGCCAGGCCATGGGCGTGGACAAGACGAAGACGAAACTCTCGGCCTTTGCCATGGGGGCCACCTGGGCGGGGTTCGTGGGCTGCATCCTGGGGGCCAAGACCACCTTCATCAACCCGGCCAGCTTCACCTTCATGGAGTCCGCCATCATCCTGTCCATCGTGGTGCTCGGTGGCATGGGTTCCATCGTGGGCGTGATCCTGGGCTCCTTCGTGCTCATCCTCCTGCCCGAGTATCTGCGGGCCTTCTCCGAATACCGCATGCTCGTGTTCGGTGCGGCCATGGTGCTCATCATGGTGTTTCGTCCCCAGGGCATCATCAGCGGCCTCAGGCAGCGCTACGAGTTCAAGGTGCGCAAGCCTGAGCAGGAGACGCCATCGTGAAGCAGATGCAGCCCGTGCTCGACGTGAAAAACCTCACCATGAATTTCGGGGGGCTGCGCGCCCTGGAAGACATCAGCATCCAGGTGCGCAAGGACGAGATCGTGGCCCTGATCGGCCCCAACGGCGCGGGCAAGACCACGTTTTTCAACTGCATCACGGGCATGTACGAGCCCACCAGGGGAGAAATGATCGCCCTGCCGCCCGGCAGGGATGCGGTGCGGCTCAACAGGCTCAAACCCAACAACGTCACCGGGCACGGCCTGGCGCGCACCTTCCAGAACATCCGGCTCTTCCAGAAGATGACCGTGCTTGAAAACGTGATGGTGGCCCGCCACTGCAGGACCAAGTCCGGGATTCTCGGGGCCATCTTCCGGGGGCCGCGCACCATCGCCGAGGAGAAGGAGATAGTGGACTTCTCCTACAGCCTGCTCGAGAAGGTAGGGCTCGAGAACTACGTGAACGAACTCGCAAACGAGCTTCCCTACGGTGCCCAGCGCAGGCTCGAGATCGCGCGGGCCCTTGCCACCGAACCCTTCCTCCTGCTGCTGGACGAGCCCGCGGCCGGTATGAACCCCAGGGAGACCCGGGCACTTGACGAACTCATCGTGAGGCTCAGGAAGGAGGAAGATCTCTCCATTCTCCTGATCGAACACGACATGAAACTGGTGATGAGCATCTCGAACCGCATCTACGTGCTGGACTACGGCCTGATGATCGCCGAGGGCACGCCCAAAGAGATTTCGGAGAACCCCAACGTGATCAAGGCCTACCTCGGCGAGGTGCTCGATGCTTAAGCTCAAGAACCTGCACACCTACTACGGCGGCATCCACGCGCTGAAGAGCGTGTCCATGGAGCTCAACGAAGGAGAGATCGTCACGCTCATCGGCGCCAACGGCGCAGGCAAGTCCACCACGCTCATGTCCATCAGCGGCATCGTCCAGCCGCGCTACGGCGAAATCCACTTCATGGGCCAGCCCATCCACCGGATGAGCCCGGACAAGATCTTCTCGCTCGGCATCGTGCAGGTGCCCGAGGGCAGGAGGATCTTCCCCGGCCTCACGGTCATGGAAAACCTCGACATGGGCGCCTACCTGCGCACGGACCGCGCCGGAATCAAGGCCGACATCGACTACATCTTCACGCTCTTCCCGCGCCTTGGGGAGCGGCGCCACCAGATCGGCGGCACGCTCTCGGGCGGCGAACAGCAGATGCTTGCCATCTCGCGCGGCCTCATGAGCCGCCCCAAGCTCCTCCTGCTGGACGAGCCATCGCTCGGCCTCGCTCCCGTGCTCGTGCACCTCATCTTCGAGACCATTGCAAAGATCAACGCCGAGAGCAAAACCACCATCTTCCTCGTGGAGCAGAACGCCTACATGGCGCTGCGCGTGGCCAACCGGGGCTACGTGATGGAGAGCGGCGCCATCGCCCTCGAAGATACCGCCGCCAACCTGCTGGCCAGCGACCGCATCAAGGCCGCCTACCTCGGCCTCTAATTATCTGCAATATATTCGTAATGTTGCAAATAATTAAGCAAGGTGTCCCCGTAATTGTATGTCCCAGATCATTTCTAGATAGTGGTGTCAGTGAACATGAGGGGTGTTTTGATACTCCCCTACAGCCCCTTGACAACTTCATGTGACCATGGTTATATGACCATGCCATGAGAAAGGGGAAAACGCTCGTGAAGTATACGGTATCAAAATCGCAATTCAAGCCGCACGCACTTGAATATTTCAGGAAGATCGAGCAGACCGGAGAGGAGCTGATTATCACCGACAGGGGGAGGCCTGTCCTGAAAGTGAGCCCCTACTCGGAAGATCCCGACCAGGTCTTGCGTGAACTCAGAGACACCCTGCTCACCTATGAAGATCCGACCGAGCCTGTGGGGAGGGAAGACTGGGAGGCCCTCACGTGATTGTGCTCGACACCCATGCGTGGGTGTGGTTTGTCTCAAAACCAGAGATGCTCTCCCATGCTGCGATCAGCGCCATCGACGCCGCCAGGGCAAAGAACGCTGTGTACATCTCCTCGATCAGTGCATGGGAAGTTGCCCTGTTAGTCCAGAGAAACCGCGTGAAGTTCACGATGCACGTGAGAGATTGGATACAGAAATCAGAACAGCTGCCGTTTCTGAAATTTATTCCCGTAATCAATGCCCTTGCCGTGCAATCGGTTTTTCTCCCCAAGCCTCTTCACGATGATCCTGCTGACCGTATCATCATTGCAACGGCACTCTCCCTGGGCGCATCCCTTGTCACCAGGGATGAAAAGATCAGGTCGTGGCCTCACGTTCAAACGATCTGGTGACGCATCGCGCGTTTTCAGGCAACAAATGATCTCCCCTGTAGGAGGGCCTTCAGGCTCGATAAAATCGACCATAAACGGCCAGCCACAGCGGGTTACGTCGAAATATGAGAACCCTATCGGTATGATCTCCGGGAATCCAGTAGGTAACTGCTCCATTCCCATCTTCCTGGTTCTTTTACCATCCATGCCCGCACCGGATCCCATTGATTTCTGATATCTTGAGAATGGCCTGTCTTTAAAATAGACCTTGACATCAGAAATAGGCAAGCTTATATTCTATACGTAGGAGATATCAGTAAGGATGTCCGTGAGAGAGCACATTCTTCAAACTGTGGCGGCAGCAAATGCATGGATGCGCGGCGTCCCATATCAGGAATGGCTGAACGCCTTTCTCCCGCCTCTTTACATCAGCAGAGAGTTGACCCCGGCCGCCATCAATCTGGCCTGCATGATCATAGGCCCACGTCAGGCCGGGAAATCGACGTTAATCTGGAAGACTGTTTCGGATATGGATCAACGCACGGTACTGCTCAACTGCGAGGAACCCGCCATACGAGAATGGCTTGCATCTCCAGCACGTTTTCTCGCAGAGTTCAAGGAGCTTGATCCACAAATTGGGAGTATCTTCCTTGAGGAAGTGCAACATCTGAAGGAAGCGGGTTTAACCATTAAAGGAATCGTGGATGCCAAGAGCCGCTACAAACTCTTTGTAACCGGAAGCTCATCCTTCCATCTTGAAGCGCGCACCAGAGAATCTCTGGCTGGCAGGGCCGAGCGACATATTCTCCTGCCGTTTTCACTTTTCGAGCTCGAACGTTCCGCATATAAGCAGGAGTTGGCAAAGGGTTTGAGGACGAGGGACATCCTCGCGGACATGCTCGTCTTTGGCGGATATCCGTCGGTGGTTTTTTCCAGCGATCCGCAATCAGAGCTAGCCCGGCTGGTTGAGGCCTTCATCATACGGGATGCCTCGGATAGATTTCGTATAACCAACACGGCAGCCTTCAGAAAAATCATGGCACTGGCGGCAAGCCAGGCTGGCAACCTGGTCAACTTCTCCGAATGGGGTTCGATTGCGGGCATCAGCAACGATACGGCCGCCAACTATGCATCCCTGCTTGAGGAAAGTAATGTGATACGGCTGGTAAGACCCTTTGTCGGCGGCAAACGCTCCGAAATCATCAGCACGCCGAAGGTCTTTTTCCTCGACAATGGCATCCGCAACCGTATGTTCGGAGGATTCACCCCCTTTGCAGAACGGGTTGATATCGGTGTTCTTGCGGAGAACTTCGTGTTCACCGAGCTGGCAAAGCGCACTAATCCACTGCTCGACGGACTCTATTTCTGGCGCAATAGAAGCGGTGCTGAAGTCGACTTTGTCGTTGAACAGCAAGGCAAACTGACAGGGATAGAGGTCAAGGCAGGCGACTGCAAAGGTCGCATCAGCCGTTCTTCACGGAGTTTTATCGAGGCCTACAGTCCGCATCGCTTTCTGGTTATCAGCACTGGAATGTACCCACAGACCAATGTGCTCAAAACCCAGGTCAGTTTTCTGAAGTTGGAAGACCTTGGGAACAATACATGGCTTTAGAAAGCTGGTGTCATCAACCTGCGATAACATAGTTCTTCAAACGGGCATTCTCTTATCCACCAGCTCGGCCGTAAACGGCCTCCTACAGCAAAAATGTTCCCCCAAAGATCTCTGAAACATCTCTGAAACATCTCTGTAGGAGGGCCTTCAGGCCCGACATTTTAGGCCTGATTACCCCCGAAGTTTCTGATCCGACATGCCATGCCCGACACTTCACCCCGACCATCCCCACATGAACTGTCGAAATATTTTACAGCAGGAATTTATCATAACCGTCTTAAAATCAAAGAGATGAAAAATTCCAAAAAATCCCAGGCAAATTTACTGTCGGAATACTTTACGATTCAACACCGCCACTATCGATGCTTTAAAGATATATACAGTAAATCGAGATAGTTACATAACTGGCATGATATATGAAAGTAAAAGTGGCACTGCTTTGTAATCAGCTCAAGACCATGTAATCACTTTGTTGGATGAGAGAATAATTGATACCGCGGGAAATAAAGCACGTGGAACAGGGTGGAAGTATGGAAAAACTTTGTAATCAGCAGGCTGACATCGAGCAGATCCAGAAGAAGGTCTCTGCCCTGGTCATGGAATGCATTGAGGACATCCAGGAGACGGTCACGTCATCAGGTCTTCAGATGCGGGATGTTGGCGTACGGATAGAGAGGTTTGAGACGAACACGGGCTTACACATCGTCGAACTGAGGTTGTCCCAATAAGAAAAGAAGCTCTGACGAAAAGAACTATGCCGTAACCTACCTGTCTGTATATGTCAGAAGTTATCGTGACCCTTCAAAGCGGATTATTCAAGATCGTCCCACCTAATGTCACTGTCGAGATTCTTTACACAAGCCACAATGAACTATACCACCTAGGAAGTTGGTTCAGCTTGAAAGGAAAATATGTTCCCTCGATCCAGATCGAACGATCCTGATGCCTTCCTAACCTGTTGATAAAATGAAACAATATGAATCATGAACAGTGGCATTAAGTTTGCTTCTCTTGTCAAGCTACCTCTTGGGTATGGCAGGGTTCAAAAAGGGTTGCCCAGGGGTTGTTTTAATCCCCTTGGTCTTTATACTTATGATTCACGATCCTTTGAAAGGAGATAAACCAATGAATGCATGGAAAAATGTATCACTCATCGTAATCATCGGCCTTCTGGCTCTCGCGTTTTCTTCATGTCAGCAATCAAGCAGCGGAGAAGGG
>OMKS01000096.1_pt1 | contig 72757 bp, 71 predicted proteins | sample 1674721 | NCBI WGS metagenome assembly OMKS01 (sample SAMN06264996, study PRJEB25208) | sediment metagenome | isolation source: hot spring sediment | place: USA: California | collected 2014-09-02 | reverse complement strand
CTTGCAGATCGAGTAAGGGTACTTTCATAAGCTACTCATAATTAATTGGTTATCCGGATTTCACCGGGGCGCTTCAACACGCCCCCGGGCAGGGCTTCGCCTCCTCAGTCCCAGACACCGAGGGGGCAAATTACAGAATATGTAATTTCTACTTATTTTTTATAAAAACCAGTGATAAAACTCACTGGTAAACCAATCCTGACCCAAAACCCAATTCCGACTCGCCCGATTTGTGTTCATCGAGATCCTGTTGACCGTCTGTTTATATCTATTCAAGGGTATAATAAATCTGCAACCAATCCCGCTCCAGCCCAGAAAAACCAGCGTGCTATTTTACAAATAATATCCCGCTTGTCCAAATCCTTTACCCCTCCTGCCGCAGTGTACTAGTTATAATAATTCCGCCAGATGATGATCCCCAGAAAGGTCACATATTTACTATAACATTCCCGGCATTCCCAGCAGCAACTAAAGGGAATATACCGCATCCAGTTTTTGCGGTGCACCTTGCGAAACCTGAGTCCGCCGCAGCGCGGACAGCGATGTGGTGCCATTTCCCCCCCCCTTTTCCTGTCCAAACAAGGTTCTGTTTTCAACTGAATTTCCGTCCGCCCGACCGGAAATCCACCAACCTCATCCAGAACATTGCCTGCGGGAAATGTAAACGAAACATTTTAAAAAATCAATCAGTATTTGCGGAATTGCTTGAAGCGTGGGTCAGGAGTTGATCCAGGGCGCGAAAATCCAGATTGCTGTGCAGTCGGTAAGCCGGTATCGTACGGCTCAGCCGGTAGAGAAAATCGTTGGTGCGGCGGCTCAGCTGCGGTTCGGAATTTAGAAACGCCACGGAGAGCAGGTTTTGATAAGCCTGGATGGGGTCCATGGCGTGCAGGGCGATCCGCTCGGCTTGTTCCACAAAGCAGATGGCCGACAGGCGCTGCCGCGGGCGCAGCTGCCCCGGAAAATAGTCACCCAAATGAATGATCTGCTTGCCGTTAAAGCGTTCCCGTTCACCCAGATAGTAGCCGAAGCGCCGCCAGGTAGTCCAGCTCACTTTTGCCTTCTCCGGACCGCCGTAAGCCCAGAATTCAGTATTATCCTGCAGAAAGCTTTCATCGTCGGAAATCAGCTGCCAACCGGCGGTCAACAGACCGATGCTCAGGGTGGTTTTGCCGGAGCCGGAGCGACCGGCAAAGAGAACCCCGCCGCCCCCTTTCATCAGACAGGCGGCGTGGATCAGGTAGAGCTGGTGCAATTTCAGCAGTTCACTCAGAGGGATGGTAAACACCCAATTACTCAAAGCCGTCCGATAGAGCAGCGCCCGCTCCATGATGCTTGCCCGAACCGTTTTAGTGCGGTAATCCACGGATACCTGAATCGCGCCGTTGAGATAGCTGAGTTGCAGCCGCCCGGTCAGCCCATCATAGCAATGCTGCAGGCTTGTATTCCAGGTAGTGTCGCCGCCGTCATCGGCTACGATGGCGACGTAAAAATCGAAGCGGTCCCGCAGGATTGCCGAGTCTGCGGAGTTGCTATAGAGATACTGCTCAGTTAAAATCTCCAGCGGCAGCGGCTGGTTGGCAAAAAAGCGGAGTTCAAATCCCAAAAAGTGCCAGGTATTCCGAAAAGGATAATCAGTCACCATCGCCGCTCAGGCTTTCCGGATCAGTTTTTCAGCCAGGAGCTGCCCGATAAAATCCTGCACATCCCGCTGCGCCTGGCGTTGCGAGACCCGGAAGCGGGCGACCACCCGGTCAATTATCTCCCCCAGATGATGCTGACCGTCCAACAGAGGCAAGATAAAGGTTGCCACCTGATTCAAACGAAAATAGTAACCGGTGGCGAGATTCAGGAGGACACTCTCACCGTCAAAGGTTTTCCAGTCCACATGTTCACAGGGTCTGTATTTCAATTGGACGCCTCCTCTTCCGTTTTATCAAAAATAAGATCGCTGATCGCCCGGCAACGCAGTTTAAGATAGCGTAGACAATTTGTACCGTTCCGGTCTGTCAGATAGAAATGTTTCACCGTATCCCTGGGCGGAAAGAGTTGTCGCCAGAGATACGCCAGCCGGCGTAACCAACCCTCTAAATAGTACATCGGCAGTAAAAGCCGTGCCCGGGAGGGTGACAGAGTCAGGTTGCCCTGCAGGACGGTCTCGGGATTGATGCGGTGATGCGGGCTGCTGGTCTGCTGGGGACGGTTTTGCAGGGCTTGCGGCAGCCGCCCGAAAAGTCTCCGGCTGAGATTGATAAAATGACGCTCCAGGCGATTCAGGTGATTGGCTGCGATCAACTGCTGCAAACCGGCGGCATCCAGAGCGGGCTGATCCAGCAACAGAAAGGCGTCTATAAACCAGATCAGTTTAAAGAAATAGTGTTTAAAGGCATGATAGAGGGCATAGAGTGCCTGATATTCCAGTGTAAAGGTTTGCAGCTGCTGACCGTCCAGGCAGAAGGATTGCCGATTGCTCCAGAATTCATCGGCATCAAACTGAAAGGGGTGCAGACGGCTGCTCAGATTGAGGTGCAGGTCAATGGCGATATTGAACGGTCGCCGCCGGTTATAGTGCCGGGCAAAGGCATATTTCCGGATAATCTCAGGGGGAAAGACCCGGTAGAGATCGTCGGCGGCGGTAAACCCCTCCGCCGCCAGCAGACTTTCCACCCGAGCCAGATCGGCGGGTCGGATCAGGATATCCAGGTCCCCAAAAGAGCGTAAATAGTCCGCCGGGTAAAACATTTTGGCGGTTACGATGCCCTTAAACAGGCGATACTCAATGCCGCACTCCTGTAGGCGGGGATGCCACTGGTTGAGAAAATGCTCATACGCCATAATCCGGCTGATATTCAGCAGCGTATAGCGCTGCAGGTAGTCCTCCGCGGCGCTGCTCAGCGGCAGCCCGGCAGCCGCCAGTTCCCGGCGGTAATAGTAAGCCAGCCCGGCGACCTGATGATAACAGAGCTGTTCCAGGAGGTGCGTCCCGTCACCCATTGTGAACTCCGCCCTTTCGGTCTCCGTCAGGGCGACTCCGCTAACAATCCGGCACAGGGACAATAATCTGACATTTTGTGGAAGCATTGCCCAAAATATAAGGAGATATTTTTAAGAGGAAAAGAAAAGAATTACCGGCAGCCACCGCTTTTGTCCCGCATTACGGCGCGGGTGCGCCCTAGCAATTCACGGATCAAGCCGGAAAATAGGGTTCGCCGCGCCGGTCGGGAGACCCGCCGGTAGAGGATGCGACCGGGCTGTTCACCGAGCTGCTGCAGACGTCCCCGATAGCTGCTGATCCGGAAAAGACCGGCGACCTGGTTCGCATCGCCCTTTTCGATCCCGTAGCGCCGCCAGCCAATCCGCAAAGTCCCGTAAAAGCGGTGACAGACGAGCTGTTCACCGCGACGGAAGGCAATCAGCTCCCCCGGGCGGGGCTGCTGTTCGTTAAAGGAGCCGATCTCGATGAACAGCACGGCTCCCGGCGGGATCACCGGGAGCATGCTCTTGCCCTGGGCTTTGATCTGAATGATTTTTTTCAAGTCCGGTTGCAGAAATCCTCGCTGATGGTGCTTAATGCCAGCGTATCCGGCGCAGTCTCAAGATTCACCGGCAGCGGCGCCTTCTCCATAATTTGGGGTGCCGGGTAGAATAGCCGGTTATGCTCCAGCTCCGGGTCTTTTGTCATCGGCAACCTATTTCAGCAGGATCATTTTACGGGTAACACTCTGTCTGTCCGTGCGCAACTGATATAAATAGACGCCGGTGCTGACCGGATGACCGTTGCGCTCGCAACCATCCCAACCGATAACATAGCGTCCTGCCGGCTGATGCTCACTGACCAGGGTATTGACCAGCCCGCCCTGCAGATTGTAAATCTGCAGTTCCACCGGTGCCGCCGTATTCAGTTCATAGGACAATGTCGTGCCGGCATTAAACGGATTGGGATAGTTACCCAGCAGCCGGAATTGTGCCGGTGCGGCAGTCTTTGAATCCAAGCCCACCGCGCCTTCCGGTTCGGCGGCGACAATTACAAAATAGAGCGTCCCGTAGGCATCCGCCGGAGTCGTAATTTCGTATTCCGCCACCGCCAGCATATCAATCCGTTCCGAGTTTTCCAGATCAACCAGGGTCAAGTCCCGGTCAGCCGGAAACTGGCTGGCATCCCATTGGAGCGTAAATTTCTGGTTCGGTACATACACATACACCAGATTCAGGTCCCAGGTAATCACCTCAGCGGGAGGACAGATATCATAGGCGGCTTTCATGGGATTCTGGGGCCAGTAACGCAGCGGATTACCGGCTTCGTGATGCGGGAAAAAGAGGTCCACATATCCTTCAGGAAGATTGGGTGTATAATTCCGGGCATCCAGGGGATCGTAACCGGATGAAGCGCCCGCTTTGACTCCGAAACCGTTATAACTGTCGCGTAAAGTGCCGCTGCTGTTCTGAACCGCAATCGGCACGATCCACTCCGTGGACATGGTCGCCTGCAGCGGATGCGCCGGCGGGAGCGCCGGTTTCTTCAGACCGGGTTCCACGGCAGTGGGCAGCATTTTAATTTCCAGCGCGCTGACCGGTGTGCCGTCCAGCAACCGCCGCGTTACGGTATAGCTGGTACCGCTACCGGGTGCGGCAATGCTCTGCTGATCGCCGAAGCGGAATTTGACGGCTGCCAAAGCGGTGCTCTGACTGCCGGTACTGGAAACGTCCAGAGTATAATCCTGACCCTCTTCCGCCACTAAAGTGACCGTAAAGCCCTGCCCGTCGGGTACGGCAACACCGCTCTGACTCAGCGGAATCCAGTCGGAAGAGTCACCGGCAGCCGTATAGGTCTTGAACGCCAGTTCGTCATTATCGTCAGCCACCAGCGAAATGATAAAACGGTCGGTTTCGATGACTCCGCCGCTACCCAGTTCGGCGGCAGCGGTGTTGATCGTTGGATTGTAAAATTTTACGATCGGGCGACTCGTATCTTCCAGCGGGCAGAGCGGAATGCCGTCCTTGTTCTCCCCCGCCATAATGGTAAAGAGTCCCCAGACCTGACCGACCCCGAGGGTAACGGAGCAGCTGGTATGGATTTCCACATAGGAACCGGGACAGACACAATAGACATAGATATAAATTTTCGGCCCCAGTCCCTGGCGGTTCTGCTGACCGAAGAAATCAAAGGTTTGTTCGGGCTGCACATAACCCGAATAGAGCTTGTTCCAGCGGTTGTCATAGATGCTGATATAGGCAGTCTGCTCACCGTCGTAACGCAATTGCAGATAGCGTAGCATCCCGTATCTCCTGTCTGGGCAGCTGCCGCAATCCTCGCCGACGGAATTCCCTTCGATCTCACAGGCGACATCGTAGACCACGTAATGGGTTTCCTCCGGATTCAGCTGTTCTGCCCAATAGCCGTCCCAGACATCCAGCACGCCACCGGCGGTCATGTTATAGGGGATATATTGTTCGCCATCCCAGACATGGGCGTATTGTGAAACCAGCCCCATATTGACCGCTTGTTCCAGACCCACCTCGGTATCACTATTAATCCGCACCGCAGTATTTTTCCAGTCAATGGCGTAGAGAAATGGATTGGCGAGCATATTGAGACCGGGATAGCTGTGTCCCTTCACGCTGATCGGGGGACTCAGCGTCACATACACCGGGCTCGCCTGCTCAACGGGTGATCCGGTCAGGGAAAAATCATCCACCGTATTGCCACTGCTCTGCGCCAGCCAGTAGCCCATTCCAGGCGCAATATCCGGCGGACTGCCCTGTTCGGTAGGCGATGTGTACGCCTGCGCTGTATGATCCCAGGTATGTTCGGCTTCGCCGTAGCGCAGATAGGTCTGATCCGCCACACTCCAGCGGGAAAAGCGCCAGTAGGGCGTCGTCTCACCATTGCGGAACTGTTCACCGAACACCGGCTCAAGAACGGCGCCTGGATCGGCATTGTCAAAATTCAGCGGAATTCCCACGAGAATCATTTTCCCTTTCGGAAAATCCTCGTAGGTAATGGTCTGCTGGGCAAAGAGCATATTCGTAAAAAGTACGCCACTCAGCCAGAGCGCCCCAATGATTGTATATATCTTCATGTTCATCTCACTTTCCTGATTGATAATTTTGAGTTGATGTCTTGAATCCGCAACAATCTTAAAGCGGTGGTGGTGGTTCATCAGGAATATAATTCGTCTGCAATTCGATGACGAGTTCACCCTTTTGGAGGACCCGGGGCGGCTCATACTCGACGCGGACGTCCTGTTTGTCCTGGTCTGTCATTTTTTCTTTCATTAAGATCTCCCCCTACATTTATCTTTAATTAAACACTATTTTTCATCTGTTAATTTACATAACCGTTCGATCTTTTCTGTGACAATTGTCGAAATATTTTACAAATATCTGTCCATTTTTCAGGAATTTCCCGTTTCCAGACTGGTAAACCGGGTGAAATTCAGCTGTCCGGCGTAGGGAAAGACATAGGAGAAAATGGAGGGTGACTCCAAAAAACGATCCAGAGCGTGGTATTGACGGCGCAGTTCCGCGACGCTAATCCGGCGGCGCCTGCCTTTTATCCGGCAGTATGTGTCGGGTAGCTGCGGTGTTTGCCAGCCACAAATCCGCTGAATCAGTTGAAGCACGCCCCGAATCCGGGCGGCGGCGCGGACCGGATCATGCCACTGACCCTGCCAGCCGCTCAGCGCCCGGTGCCGGGACCGGACCTGTCCGGGTTGAGAAATCCCCATGACCGCCTGCAGGGGCGCCCCGATCGAGCGTTCCAGCTGATCCTCATATTCCGCCGTATTCAGCCGGATAAAACTGTTCCAGTAGGGTGCCCAATCCAAAAATTCATACAACCAGCGCGCCACATTCGCGCGGAAGCGATGCGTCTGGGCATTGATGTAGGCGGAGTCCGCCAGCCAGCAGAGCATTTCGCCCCGTTCATCCAGCTCAATCTCAAAGAGCCAGCGCAGCAGGTGAATGGTACCCAGAGGATATTTCCAGCGGAAATTGCGACAGCTGATTCCGAAGATCAGATTCGGATTCAGGGAGTTGGCATGCCGGGGCAGCCGATCGGCAGGCGTCAATTGCAGGATATGGTGCCCGATACTAGGAATCCCGTTGCGGTAGATATCCAGGTCCACCGCCAGATAGACGTTGTGTTCCAGATTGGCTAATAGCCGGTCGGCAGTGTGCCGCTCCAGCCATAAATTCCGATAGTCGTAGATGCCGACAACATCCCAGCCGAACAGCTCTTTTAAAAGCGCCGCCGAGAGCAGGGCATCGAGATCATTGCCGATGAGCAGACCCTGCACAGCCGTGGGTTCATTAAACGGTGCAAAGGCTTGCCGGATGCGCTGGCGGGCTCGGCATTTTGTCTGGTATAAGATAGCCATCGGCGGATTACAACAAAGAGATCTGACCCGTGTCTTTCAGGCGATAGTCACCGCGGTCCAGCCGGGCTTGGGCAAATTCGTAATATTTACGGTTGATTTCGAAGCCGATATAGTTGCGTTCCAGGGCGCGACTGACAAAGGCGACCTGTCCGGACCCCAGAAAGGGATCACAGACCAGGTCGCCGGGCTGGCTGGAATAGCGCAGGATTTTCTCAATCAGGGCGCGGGGCAGTTTGGTGGGGGTTTTACGATCGCCGCTCCAGTATTCCCGCGGGATCAGCCAGACATCCTCCTTATCCCGATAATGCAGACTGCGCCCCTGGGCATCACGCTCATCCTTGGCATAGCGGGCAAAGGGGTAAAAACGGCGCTGGCGGTCATCCTTGCAGACATAGAGACAGTGATAGTGGGAGGTGACGAATTTGCGGCGGGTCACCACCCCGAACTGGTATTTCCAGATGAGGTGATTAACCGTAATAAAGCCGGTCTCGTCCAGGGCGACCAGGATATCTTTCAGATTGTTCCAGCCGGAAAAGAGATACAGGCTTCCCGAGGGCTTCATAATCCGCCAGACCTGCTGCAGCCAGGCTTTGCTAAACTGGGCATAATCCGCGGTCCGGATTTCCCGGTAGCCCTCCAGGACGCGGGCGGCGGTGCGGTTATAATTGCCCCGGCGGGCTTTAAAATCAATGGCAAAGGGCGGGTCGGTGATCACCAGATCAACGCTGGCGGCGGCAATTTCCGGCAGACCGGTCAAACAGTCCTGGTGGTAAATTTGGTTAATCGCCAGCATTTGCACGTAATGGTGTCGGTGGTTGCGCCGCCGGGTGTTAAAAATCCCTAGCCGCGGATTTTATCCAGCAGCCGCGGTTTGCGCCGCCGGGCTTTCCTGCCGCTCTTCTTTTTATCGGCGGAATCGGCGTAATAGTAGTAGTAATGATAATAGTAATAGTACGAGTCGTAGCCCGCCGAAATATTGACGCCGTTCAGCACCGCCCCGATCAGGTTGGTCTTGACCTGTCTGAGCAGCTCGATAGAGCGCCGCAGAACCCGCACATCGGTGCTGCCGGCTTTGACCACCAGCAGAATGGCATCGGTCATCTTCGACAGGATGCTGGCGTCGCTGACGGCGATAATCGGCGGTGAATCAATCAGCACGATATCAAAGCGCTCCCGCATGCGGTTTACAAAATCCTTGAGTTTCTGACTGGCGAGCAGTTCCGAGGGATTGGGCGGCAGATCGCCGCAGGTGACCAGCTGCAGATGGGGCACTTCAGTTTCCCGGATCACATCCGCATCGTTTAAATCCTGAGTCAGGCGATGGGTCAGACCCGGCGCCCGGGGCACATCAAAGACCTTGTGCAAAACCGGTTTGCGCAGATCGGCGTCAATCAACAGCACCTTTTTTTCCAGGTTGGCGAAGGTGATCGCAATGTTCACTACCGTGGTGGATTTGCCATCACCGGGACCGGCGCTGGAGACCACCATACTGGTCAGGGGCTTGTCGGGATTCATAAACTGAATATTGGTGCGCAGGGTCCGGTAGGCTTCCGCCACGGTGGATTTGGGGTCGTAATGAGAGATCATACGCGATTTCAGGGTATACTCTTCCTGATCCACTTTTGCGCCGGTTTTGATTTTATCCATGGAGCTCTTAATATCAATTTTGGGCACGATGGAGATGGTCGTCAGACCCATTTTGTCCAGATCTTCGCTGCTGCGCACCGAGTGATCCAGGTACTCGCGGACAAAGGCGATGCCCACGCCCAGCCCGAGTCCCAGGAACATCCCCAGGAGCAGATTCATCTTTTTCTTGGGCTTGACCGGTTTTTCGGGTGGAATCGCCGGATCCACGATCCGGATGTTACTGATCTTGCTGGCTTCGGTGATGCGGGTCTCCTGATATTTGGTTTTCATCAGAATGTAGTATTTTTCGTTGACCTGCCGGTCGCGCTCCAGGCGGGCAAACTCCAGACTGCGTTCGGGCAGCTGGTTGAGCCGGTCGTTGTACTGATCCACCAATTTTTTGTATTCACCGCTGCGACTTTCCAGGGCGATAATATCCACACTGGTCAGCAGCACACTGCGCAGCAATTCCAGTGAGATTGTTGACTGTTCTTCCGGAGAGAGTCCGAGATTGGTGACATTCTGGGCTTCCTCCAGGAGCCGCTTCTTGAGTTCGCTGATCCGTTTGTCGAATTCCGCCACCGCCTCGCTTTTGGGGCCGTAGCCCATGACGGTCATGGCGGTAATCTTTTCCGCCTCCATCTCCGCCACCGCCTGGCGCAGCTGCACAATCAGCGGGTTGGTGGTGTTGATCGCCTCGTCCACGATCCACTTTTCCCGTTCGTTGAGCATTTGCTGCTGATTCTTGAGCTTTTCCCGGGCGACCTGCAGCTCTGCCAGAGAGGTGTAATAGGTCGCTTCAAAGGTGGAGAGCTGGTTGATCAGGGTTTGCGCCGTTTCATCCAGAACGTAAACGCCCGCTTCCTTCTGAAACTGTTTCAAGGCTTCTTCGGAGGTAATTAAATCGTGCTCAATATCCTCCAATTGCTCTTCGAGAAACGTCTTCATCTCGACTACTTCGCCCAGATTAAATTCTTCGTCGAGGCGCAGATATTCCCGGGCAACGGTATTAGCCAGAAACGCGGCTTCATAGGGGTCCACCGACGTCACCTTCAGGCGGATCGCCTCGGTATCCCGGATGGGCTCCACGGTCATATTGGCTTTTAAATTGCGCACGATCGCCCGCTGGAGACTATCGGCGGTGACCAGCTCCGCCTGCGGAGTGCCCAGCAGCAGCCGTTTGAGACCGGTCTTGGCGGCGCCGACGATGTCGCCGAAGTTAATGCCCTTCTGATCGTATTCCCGCGTACCCAGAATATAGAGACTGTCGGCGTAGGCGGAGCTTTGCAGCCGGTAGATCACCCGGCGGATCAGATAGTCGCTCTTGAGCACTTCGATTTCATTGTTGACTTTCAGGTAATTACCCACCATGAAGGGGCTCTGAAAGAGCATCGAGGTCTGTCCCTGGCGACCCGCCAGCATCAGCAGCGTCTGGGATTCGTACTGCGGCGGCGCCGTGAAAGTGTAATAGACCGTGGCGCTCATGACCAGCAGAAAGGCGATCACGATGATCCAGCGTCCCTTATAAATAATCCGCAGGTAATCCTGCAGGGAGACCTCATTCTCCTGAAAGTCCGGCGTTGCCGGTCCGTTCATTCCTTCCATTTATCAATCCAATTCCTTATGTTGGTAATTGACGACTGCGCTAGCGCTGACCTGCAGGTGATAGCGCATGAAATAGCAAAAACCAATCAGCGTTAGGGCAATAAAACCCACTGCATGTAAAATAACCGCCGCCACCTGCGCCTGACTTAACTCATAACCCATGTACAGCAAAACACCAACCGCTCCGGCGTGGTAGGTACCCACATACCCTGGCGCTGAGGGTACCGCAATTATAGCAGAAGTTACGAAAAAAAGCAATAAAAGGTTTGCAAAACCCAGCGAAATGTTGACCGCCAGCCCGGCGACCCAGACATTGAGGATGCTGACCACCCAGATCAGCAGGGTCAGCAGGGCGATCGTCCCCAGATGAGGAGTCTCCCGGAGAGTCGTCAGCCCCTGACTGAAATTACGCAACGGTTCCAGCAATTTTTCATAGCAGGTACCCGTCAATTTGCGACTCAGGTAGCGGGCAATATTGGTTCTGTTTCGGCGGAAAATAAGAAACGCTACAATCAGAATCAGCAGCAAGCCCGCCGCCCCGCCAGCGCTCCAGCGCAGCCATTCCGGTCCCACCGGAAACAGGGTCAACGCGGTCAGCAGCAGGATAATCAGAAAAAAGGTGATATCCAGCACACGTTCGATCACCACGGTACCGAAAACAGAGACCACCGGCAGCCCGGTTGTCTGATTGAGTGCGTAGGAGCGCAGAATCTCCCCGAAACGCAAGGGAAAAACATGGTTGCCGAAATAACAGACCATCTGGGCGCCAAAGACATGCCGCAGCGGGCTGGGGTTCTGTAGGGGCAGGATCAGATAGCGCCAGCGCACAGCCCGCAGAAACACCTGGAACACCATGACCAGCATGGCGGCAGCGAAGAGCAGCAGATTGGTGCTGCGCAGCGCCGCCAGAAACTCCGCGGCATCAAATTTGCGAAAGCCCAGATAGAGTCCCCCCAGGCTGATGCCGATGCCCAACACCACTTTAAGATTGAAAAACCGCCGGTCCCGTTGCGCAGTCATATTCATGGGCGTAAATCTATGAGATTAGTTTTGTTCAGCCGTTTGGTATCAAATAAAAGCGCGGCGACTGCCGGCTGAATCTGTTTGGGACCGCTGAAATCAATGACGGTTTTAAGCCGGTTAAAATCCAGATAGGTAGCCGTCTGCAGCAGTTTGGAGCTGCGCTCAATTTTCAGAAAAATGGCGTTGAAAAATTCGTTGTCATCGGTGCTCTTGAGCCCCAGTGAAACGGTTGCGGCAGCGCGCGGGGCGGCGACCGAAACCACCCGAAAATTTTCCCAGTTGCCAAAGAGCATATCAAAAATAAATTTCAGGCTGGATTGGGGGTCCAGCGGTTCAATGATCAGCTGCCGGTTTTCCTTGTCATAGCTCCAGAGCCACTCCCCGTCATAGATGATCTCCTGATCGATAAAATCCACCCGGAACATGCGCTCCCCGGCAATATAAAAGCTGCCCACCGACGCCTGATAATCTGCGGTATCCCGGTCATAATACTGCCGGATTTCGAAACTCAGCACGCAGGGCGCCCGGTCTCGGTAACCGGCAGACATTTCGTTGAGCAGCGCCCGCCCGTCCAACGCCAGACCGCCGGACGAACCCGCCAGCAGCAGGCTGGCAAGCCAAAACAGATTTCGGGGCGAGAAGGATTTCTGAGTCATCATCAGGTCTGTCAATTTAGGACATTCAGGGTTCCGGGGTTGTGATATTTCGCACGCGATTAAGGTGGCATCACCCGTCAAACTGGCTGGGATCGAGGTCCTCCAGATAACTGTCATCCATCAGAACATCCCGGGCTTTACTGCCGGTAAAGGGACCGACGATGCCGGCGGCTTCCAGTTCGTCAATCAGCCGCGCCGCCCGGGAATAACCGATCCGCAGACGCCGCTGCAGCAGGGAAATCGAACCCTGCTGATGGGTAACCACCAGGCGCAACGCCTCGTAAAACAGCGCATCCCGTTCCCCGTTCAGGGCACCGCCGAGGTCATCGCTGAGCTGCTCCTGAACCGAGGGCAGCTCCATTTCGCCGCCGCGGGGTTGCTGCTGGATATGCGCCAGAATGCGTTCCAGCTCCTCCAGCGAGATATAGGCCCCGTGCAGGCGCACCGCTTCGGGATTCTGGGGAGTGGTCAGCAGCAAGTCGCCGCGCCCCAGCAGTTTTTCTGCGCCGTTGATATCCAGAATGGTGCGCGAATCAATTTTTGAAGCAACCTGAAAAGCGATGCGGGCGGGAAAATTGGCTTTGATCACACCGGTAATGACGTCTACCGACGGTCGCTGAGTAGCAATAATGAGGTGAATGCCCACCGCCCGCGACATCTGTGCCAGACGGGTGATCGGCTCCTCCACCTCCTTGGCGGAGGTCATCATCAGATCCGCCAGTTCGTCAATGACAACGACGATATAGGGCAGATACTCCTGCTCCAGCTGCCCCTTTTCCACCCGGGCATTGTACTCGGCAATGTTGCGGACCGTCGCCCCGGCCAGAATATCGTAGCGCCGCTCCATCTCGGCTTCTACGGAGCGCAGTGCGATGATGGCGTTATCCGCCCGGGTGACCACATATTCATCCAGGTCTTCCGACGTAATCAGATGGTATTTTTCCAGGGCTTTATAGGCGGAGAGCTCCAGCTTCTTGGGGTCAATCAGGACAAACTTCACCTCGTGCGGCTTGGCGCGGTAGAGCATGGAGCTGATGATGGTATTGATACAGACACTCTTGCCCGAACCGGTAGCCCCGGCGATCAGGAGGTGCGGCATCTGCGCCAGGTCCAGCACGCTGACGTCGCCGGAGGTGGTTTTGCCCAGCGCAATGGTCAGTTTCGAGGGAGAATCGGCAAACAGTTTGGAGCCGACGATACTGCGCAGATAGACGATCGAGGGGTGCCGGTTGGGAATCTCCACCCCCACCACCGATTTACCGGGAATCGGGGCGACGATCCGGATGCGTTGCGCCTTGAGCACCCGCGCCAGATCATCCGCCAGACCGGCAATCCGGCTGACCCGGACCCCGGAAGCGGGTTCGATTTCGTAACGGGTGATCACGGGCCCCGGCGAGACGTGCACCACATGACCTTCGACGCCGAAGGACAGCAGCGACTCCTCCAGGAGGCGGGCATTCTCCAGCATCTCTTCCTGACTGATGGATTCGGCGGTTTCTGCGGGATAGTCCAGATAATCCAGCGACGGCAAAACATAATCCCGGCGGGCCGCCTTTGCCTCAAGACTCTCGATCTGCTCAATATCAGCATCGCTAATGGCTTTGTCAACGGTAAATTCCGGTTCGGGTTCCACTGCTGCGGTCGCCACCCGGGGTATGGGCGGCTCCACCGGGCGCTCCAAATCCTCCCGCTCGGCGCCGATCAGCGGCGCTTGAGGTTCGCTTTCCGGCGGCTGGGACGGCGCGGCGGAGGTGACTTGCGCCGCCCAGCGCGGCTCTTTGGCGGCGCGCGGCTTTAATGTTTGCGCCGTAACTGCCCGGGGTTTGCGCGGCGTCCGCCCCCGGCGCCACCGGCGCAGATAATCAAAAGGTCCGTAAAAACTCCAGGCAAAATAGCCCCGGATAGTAATCAGCGCCAGCAGCGCCAGCAGGATGATACTCCCGGTATACCCCAGAAAATCGTGCAGGGTTTTAGCAAGCATGCCGCCGATCAGACCGCTGTAGCGAAAGCCCACCGTGCCACTGATCCGCGCCTTGACGGCGGGCAGCGCCAGCGCCACCGCCACCAGCAGAGCCAGCAGCAGGATATACATTGTAAAGCGCCACAACACCCGGAAATTGCGCCGGGCGAACAGCCACCAGCCCCAGAGCAACAGCAGCAGCGGGGCGACCCCAGCGGCAACGCCGAGGGTATATTTAATCAGGTAATGGGCCATAAAGACCCCCAGAATGCCCATCCAGTTGGAAATCACCACGTTTTTCGAAATCGTCGGCTCTTCCAGGGGATTATAGGAGACCAGGCTCAGCAGAACCAAAACGCCCAGCCCCATCAGCAGCAGCCCGAGAATCTCTTTACGTTTCATACTCATGTCGTGCGAGCCTCAACAAAGGGTGGTTTGATCACGGTCGCCTTTTGTCTGTTTCCGCGAATCTCGATCGCCAGCTCCGTGCCGACCCGACTGAATTCAGTCCGGACATAGCCCAAGCCGATGCCGATGTTCAGACTCGGCGACTGGGTCCCGCTGGTAACCCGTCCCACCTCCTGTGCCGCGGCGAAAATGCGGTAGCCGGGGCGCGGAATCCCCCGGTCACTCATCTCAAAAGCCACCAGTCGGCGGGTGACACCGGCGTTCTTGATTGCCAACAGGGCTGCCCGTCCGATAAAATCGCCCTTGTCCAGTTTGGTGATCCAGCCTAAACCGGCTTCCAGCGGATTGGTGCTTTGATCAATGTCATTGCCGTAGAGGCAGTATTTCATCTCCATCCGCAGCGTATCCCGGGCACCCAGCCCGACCGGCTGAATCTGATAATCCCGCCCGGCTTCAAAAATGGCCTCCCAGAGCCGGCGGCTGGCGCGGGGATCATGATAGAGTTCAAAGCCCCGCTCACCGGTATAGCCGGTGCGTGATATGGTCATCTCGCTGCCCGCCAGTTGACCAGTTGTAAAATGATAAAAGGGGATGTTGTGGAGCGGAATCTGGGTGAGCTCCTGCAGCACGGCAAAGCTGTCGGGTCCCTGCACCGCCAGCAGAGCGGTGGCGGAGGAAACATTTTTCAGCTCGACGCCGGCGTCGCGATGCTCCTGGAGCCAGTTCCAATCTTTCTCGATATTCGCAGCATTTACCACCAGCAGGTAGTGATCCTGAAAACGATAGACCAGCAGGTCGTCCACAATCCCGCCGTCGGGATAACACATAGCCGAATACTGCACCTGACCCACCGCCAGCGCACTGACATCATTGAGAGTCAGCCGGTTCAGAAAGGCTGCCGCTTGCGGTCCGGTGATGCTGAATTCACCCATATGACTGACATCGAAGACACCCACGGCGTTGCGCACCGCCCGGTGCTCTTCCAGGATGCCGCGATACTGAATGGGCATCAGGTAACCGGCAAAAGGCACGATTTTCGCACCGTACTCCCGATGCTTGGCATAAAAGGGGGTTTTGATTGCGCTGTCCATACACTTCCTTTTTACATATTATTTAAAGCACTCTTAACAATCGCTTCTACGGCGGCGTCGGGACCCAACTCCCGCGCGGCTCTTTTCAACGCCTGCAGGGATTCGCCCCGGCGGTACCCCAGCGAGAGCAACGCCCGGAGGGCTTCGTCTAAATTGCTGCCGGTGAACATCTGCTCGAATCCAGCCGGCAGCTGCTCGGTGGTGCCGCCGAATTTCTCCCGCAGCTCCACAATCATGCGCTGGGCGGTTTTCAGCCCGATTCCGGGAATCAGGGTGAGGGCTTTGGCATCCCCCGCCACGATGCGCTCCCGGAACTGCTCCGGGCTGGCGCCGCTGAGAATCGTCAGCGCCATTTTGGGACCGATCCCGGAGATGGCAATCAGCCGCAGAAAGAGCTCCTTTTCCGCCGGGCTAGCAAAGCCGTAGAGGACCTGCAAATCTTCCCGCACATGGAGATAGGTGAGCAGTTTGACCCGCTCCTTTAAGCGGGGTAGGGTTTCGTAGGTGGAGAGGGGAATGTTCAATTCATACCCGACCCCGTTAACATCCAGCCAGACCTGGGTCGGGTCTTTGTGGCTGATAATCCCCTCCAGATAGGCAATCATCGCTTACCTCAGCTGCAATTGATGCATATGACAGATTCCCGCCGCCAGGGCGTCGGCGGCATCATAATTCAGCGCCCTTTCCGGCAGCCCCAAAATCCGGCTGACCATAAACCGGACCTGGTCTTTTGTGGCGCTGCCGTTACCGACCACGGCTGACTTGATCCTCTTGGGGGAATATTCAAAAATCGGCAACTCCCGGTTGGCTCCAGCCAGCAGGGCAGCACTCCGGGCTTGCCCCATCAACAGCGCCGTGCGCACATTCTGCGCGTAAATCGCCGCTTCAATAGCCATCACATCCGGCTTCCAGCGCTGAATCACCGCCCCCAATTCGCCATAAATCCGCTGCAGGCGCTGCGCCAGGGACTGTCTGGGCGAGGTGACAATCACCCCCCAGTCCAGGCAGACAACGCGCTGCGGCTCCCGGGCTACCACTCCGTAGCCGGTATGCAGCAAACCATGATCCACACCCAGCACCCGCAAAGCGGTCGGCGAACTCTTGACCGGCGCGGTCATCCGGCACTTTCCGAGAGCTGGGCAATAATCTCATCATCAATATCAAAATTAGCATAGACATTCTGGATGTCGTCATGATCTTCCAGAGTCTCCATCAGGTGTAATACTTTCCCAGCCAAATCCGCACCGATTTTCACCGTATTCTTGGGCACCGCCTGCAGGTCGGCTGCCTGAATCCCGATCCCGGCGGCTTCCAGCGCCGTTTTAACATCTTCAAACACCGCCGGGTCCATGCTCAGTTCATAGGAATCCTCAGTGTCGCTCAGATCATCGGCACCCGCCTCACTGGCAATCAGGAGCAGCTGCTCCTCACTGGTATTGCGTTTGGTTACAGTAATAATGCCCCGTTTTTCAAACATCCAAGCGACACTTCCGCTGGTTGCCAGATTGCCGCCGGTGCGGCTCAAAAGGTGTCGGATTTCCGAAACGGTGCGGTTCTTGTTATCGGTCATTGCCTCCATAAAAATAGCCACTCCCCCGGGTCCGTAGGCTTCGTAGTTGACCTCTTCGTAATTGACCCCCTCCAGTTCGCCGGTGCCTTTCTTAATGGCCTTCTCCACATTCGACAGGGGCATATTGGCGGCTTTGGCGGCTTGAATCGCCGTACGCAGGCGGGGATTGGCGACCTCATCACTGCCGCCCAGCTTGGCGGCTACCTGAATCTCCCGGATCAGTTTCGTAAACATCTTACCGCGTTGGGCATCCTGGGCGCCCTTTTTGCGCTTAATCGTGCTCCATTTTGAGTGACCTGACATAGTTCCCTCAGTAATGCATTTATTCAGAATACAACAGCAGACGCTCTTCCACCCGAATGGGGGTGCGGATAATCCAGGCGTCCCGGTACTGCAGGTCCAGCGCCCGGCTCAGGAGCCGTTCTGCCGCCTGCCGGTTGGGACAGTTGCCAACCCGGATTTTATAATAGGGCGAATTAAAGACTTTTAGCACCTCCTGGTCAATGAAATCCGCCACCGCTTTCAGATAGAGGCTGTCCGCCTCATAGAAATCAACCGTGGAGAAAAGCTGCACCTTCCAGCCCATTTTTTCCACCACCCGGGCGGTATCACGGGGCAGGCGGTCTGCCGGCGCGGGTTCCCGGATATCGGTAATAATTTCATAGATCAGCGAGCCGTCCAGAATCGGCAGCGAGGGCTCCGCGAGTTTCAACGGGTCAAAGCTTTCATCCTGGGGCGGCGGCGCTTCCTGAGCCAGCAGAGGCAGCCCCAGGGCGATTAATACTATTCCATAGAGTCGCGTGTTGATCATCATCCTGTTCAGCTGCCTGAAATATACAAAATTATCTTCATTAATAAAAAAAAGGTCCTCCGCCGGTTTGGGCTTATATAATTTCCAGATCAGCGTCCGGCAGCCAGCCCTGTTTGCCGTCAATCAGCTCGATCTTGCTCCAATCGGCGTCCCGCTCCAGCAGCTTGACCTTGGTGCCCTCGTGAACCAGAAAGAGTTCCGTACTGCCCACCTGCGGCGCCGCCAGACACTTGGCGCTGCTCTTGATAATGATACCGTAATCCTGCCGGTAACTAAGCTGATAGCGTTGGACCAGCAGGCAGAGGATCAGCAGCGCCAGGCAGAAAAACAGGCGCAGCCCCACCCGGCTGAGTTGCCGGATACGCCGGCGGTTGGTCAGCTGGCGCAGGGCAAACAGCAGACTGCCCAGCAAGACCAGCAGACTCAATAGCCCGGCCCAGGTGCGCAGCGCCAGGGCAGTCACCAGCGCCCGGTTCCAGCGAAAGAGCAGAAATTCCGGCGGTACCTCAATGCGGTCTTTGACCTGTAAATTGGCTAACCGCAGATTGAAGGCGATATTCGGGTCCTTGGGTTTCAATTTGAGAGCCCGTTCATAATTCAGGATCGCCCGACCCAGATGACCGAGTTTATAATAGCTGTTGCCCAGATTGTAGTAGAGGGCGGCGCTCTCCAGGTCGTTGCGCAGGACCGCTTCGTATTCCTGAATCGCCTGTTCATACTCGCCCGCCAGATAGGATTTATTGCCCTTTTCGAAATGATAGTCCGCCGCCTGCTGAGCCGCCCGCAGCGGCATGACGCAGAGCAGGATAATCGGCAGCATGGGCATCCAGGTTCGGCGTTCCATTTAAATCACTTTCCGCAATTTTTGAATCAAATGACTAACCCGTTCGTAGAGTGCCTGGGCATCCGCCCGTTTGAATCCGGCGGGTAAAAAGCGCAACCGCTCCAACTCCTCCAGCTGCCCTACCGTTGCGGTCACCAGTGCCTGATCCAGCCCCCTGGCATCCAGCGCCTTTTTGAAATCCCGCGGTCCGAGACCGGAGCTAGCCAGCCCCAAGCGATCGGCAATCAATCCGGCGAGTGCCCGGTTTAAGAGACCGACCATCTCTTCGTCCGCATCGCTAGCCAGACTCGCCGCGGCGGCCTGCAGCCGCTGTTGAGCCCGGGTCAAAGCCTTGCGGCGCCGGGTGTAAAGACTGTCTCCCGCCACCTTCTCCAGCCAGCGCCGGTAGGCGTAGCTGCCAAGGATCAGGCTCAGCGAGATTAGATTCAGCAACCAGAACCAGCCCCGCCGGAAGACCACGTCATTGGCGGGTCGCCAGCGGGGCGGGGAGCGCATGATAAAGCGGATATCGCTGCCCAGCAGGGAAACCTCCTCCTTGCGAAAGCCCGCCTTACCCGCAATGCCGCCCTGATCCAGCGGTTTGACTGTCACGCTGTAACCCCGGGCAGTACTGACCTGGTAGCGCTCCTGATGCGGGTCAAAATAGGCAAAATTCAGCGCCGGAATCTGCAGACGACCGCTGCTGCGCGGGATCAGCACATATTCATAATGCACTGCGCCCCGGATTGATTTACCCTGGTTATTGATGGTCCGTTCAATCTGTGGCTCGAAAATTTCCACACTGGCGGGCAGCTCCAGGGGCGGCAATTTAACGGCGCTGATATTGCCGCTGCCCGAAATCGTATAGCGCAGCGTCAACGCTTGATTCTGCCGGGTCTCCAGCGTATCGAGGCGGCTCTCAATGACAAAATTGCCCACAGCGCCGTTAAACCCGCGCGGTTGTCCCGCCGACGGCAGCTCCCTGACCAGAATCTTAACCGGTTCCGACTGCACCGGCACGGTCACCGTCCGCCCGAAAAAGGGATCGCTGAAAAAAGAATCATCAAAAAAGTCATCAAACACCGAGCGCCGCCGTTGACCGGTTGCCGGCATCTCACAGGTAATCTGCAGGGGATCAATCACCAATTCCCCGGTGGTGGTGGGAAAAAGCGCCAGCCGCCGCAGGGTCGCCTTCTTGTAGGCAATCCCATCAATGATAACACTGCTGATCGGGGGGTTGCGCTTTTCGGGAAACTGTTCGGTCCAGAAGCCCTTCGCATCGGGTAGTTTCTGCTGGACATAGCTCTTTGGGCTGGTCTTAAAATAGAGATTAAAGGTCACCAGCAGCTCTTCGCCCTTATAGAGGGTTGTCTTGGGAACCTCGGCGACCAGCAAGAGCTCCCCCCGCTGGGCGGTGGAAGGCGCCGGGCGGTCCGGCGGCGGCGAACCCCGGGAGGGAGTCGCTTTTTGAGCACTGCCAGGGCGTTCGGCGACCAGCACTTCGATCGGTTCGGTCCGGTAGGTCTTGCGTCCAACCTTGATCTCCAGCGCCGGAATCGTCAGCCGCCCGGTTTGGATCGGCGCCAGCCGCCACTGTAAAGTCTTTGACGACGAAACTGCGCCGTTAACAACCTGAAAACTGCTGGATTGCGACGGTCCTGAAATGACGATAAAGCCGTCACTCCGCGGCGGTTCAAGTTCCGGGAACTCCCGCAGTCCCTCCATCCGGATCGTATAGGTAATGACCTCGTCAAGGTTGATCCGCTCGCGATCCACCGCTGCGCTAAGCCTGACCTCCTCCGCCAGCAGACCGCCAATTAGCATCATCAAAACCAACTGGATCCGGGTGATTATCCTGTCCATCGCGTCCTAATTTACCAATCTTTTTCCTTTTTTAAGCCGGAATATTTGGCTTTCATGCGTTCCTGCATCAACTTTTTTTCACTGTCCTTCAAGGCATCCAGAATCTGCGCTGCCTCTGCCTGACTTTTTTCCTGTTCGCTCCGCTGGGACTGGGGCGGCTGTTGAGCCTGAGAATCCTGGGGTGATTGTTCCTGCCGGGGCGGTTGTTCCGACTTTCCCGACGGCTGTTCATCTGCCTGCTCGTCCTCCTTTGGAGCCTGATCCGGCTGGGCTTGCGGCGGCTGCTTTTGCAGCATTTGCCGCACCAGCTCATAATTATGCTTGGCATCATAATCTTGGGGATTCAATTCCAGAGCCCGTTTATAAAAGCGCAGGCTCTCTTCTAACTTTTGCAGCTGCAGAAAGGTGTTGCCCAGGTTATAGAAAGCCGCCGCTTTCTGCTGCGGGTCCTGGCTGGGAATCGCCTGTTCAAAAGCCTGCAGGGCTTCGTCATAGCGACCGGCTTTATAGAGGGCGGCACCCCGTCCGAAGTGGGCTTCCTCCCAGTCGGGATGCTGACTGAGAATCCGTTCATAATGCCGGAGCGCTTCATCATATTCCCCCGCCTCAAACAGTTGCCGACCGTCCTCCTGCGCCGGCAGTACTCCGACCAGCGTCATCAACAGCACACCAATGAGAATCCCCGGCTTCATCTAGGCTTTTTCACTCCTTTCGGGTTTTTTCTCAGTCAGCAGCAGGCTGAGCAGCCAGAGCAGAATGCCCAGCAGCAGAAAGAGCTGGTAACGCTCCTGGTAATCGCTGTATTCATGGGAACGAATATCCTTTTGTTCCAGCTGCAGAATGTCGTGATAAATTTTCGTAAAGACCTCGGCATCGTAGCCCAGCCGGTAATAGCGCCCGCCGGTCTGACTGGCAATTTCCCGCAGGGTGCCCTCTGCCAGCGCCGTGGTCACCACCCGATTGGCCCGGTCGCGCTTGAATTCGAACTCCCCGGTCTGCGGATTGGCGACAGGAATCGGTGCACCCGCCAGACTCCCCACGCCCACCGCATGCACCACGGCGCCCTCCTTTCTCAGCCGCTCGATGACCGGTTGCAGATTGCCCTCATGATCCTCACCGTCGGAAATGACAATGATCACCTTGTGTTTCTTGGCGCGGGACGGAAAGGCATTCAGCGCGGTCTCCAGCGCCACGGCAATCGCCGTACCCTGGGTACCGATGACGCCGGTATCAATCACATCCAGAAAGAGCTTCGCGGCACTGTAATCCAGGGTCAGCGGACACTGCAGGTAGCTGATGCCGGCGAAGGCTACCAGCCCGATCCGGTCGCCGCGCAGCTGATTGATAAATTTACCTGTTTCATATTTCGCCCGCGTCAGACGATTCGGTTTGACATCCTCGGAGTTCATGCTGATGGAGGTATCAAAAGCGATGATGATATCCACCCCTTTACGCTTGATCTCGGTCAGTTGATGACCGATTTGCGGTCCGATCATAGCCAGTCCGACCAGCCCCAGCGCCAGCAGCCGCAGATGCTGTTTGCGGTAGACCCGGCTCAGCCGGGTGTCTTCCAGCAGCCGGGGCAACAGGCTGGCGCCGGCAAATTCCCGCAACGCCCGCCGCTGCAAGCGCCGGTAGCGCCAGTGCAACAATCCAAGTAGCGGGACTAAACCCAGCAACCAGACCAGCTCTGGATAGGCAAACTTGACCATCAGGGTAACCGCCTCCAGACACCCATTTCCAGTACGCTGATCAAACCGATCAGCAGAAAAGCGGGCAATAAAAAGACAGGATAGAGGTCCCGGTACTGCAGATACTCCTTGACCTGTATCTCGGTCTTTTCCAATTGGCTGATCTCCTCATAAATCGAGGCTAAATGGGTCTCGTCGGTCGCCCGGAAATAGCGTCCCCCGGTGTTACGGGCGATGCCCTGCAGGACCGCTTCGTCAATCTCCACATCCACCAGCCGGTACTGCACCCGACCGCCGCCCAGCTGCACCGGATAGGGTGCCTGTCCCAGCTTGCCGGCACCGATGGTGTAGATCTTAATCCCAAAAGCCTGAGCCATCTCCGCGGCTGTCTCCGGGTCCAGCTCACCGGCGTTATTCCGCCCATCGGAAAGCAAAATCATGATCTTGCTTTTGGCGGTGCTGTCACGCAGCCGGTTGACGCCGTTGGCAATCGCCATCCCGATTGCCGTGCCGTCATATTTTTCCTCGATGATATCCACCTGATTGAGAAGCTGTTTCAGCACCTCGTAATCAATGGTCAGCGGACACTGGAGAAAACTCTCCGCCGCAAAAACCACCAGCCCGATCCGGTCGGCGCGACGCCCTTCGATAAATTCTCGGGCGACCATCTTCGCCGCCTCCAGACGATTGGGCTGAAAATCCACCGCCCGCATGGAGCTGGAGATGTCCAGTACCAGCATAATATCAATGCCCTTGGTATTGAACTCCTTGACGCTTTCACCCTGCTGCGGGCGGGACAGCGCCAGCAGGAGCATGCTCAGGGTCAGCAGCTTCAATCCAAAGAGCAGCTCCGCCCGCCGGCTCGACCGCGCCCCCAGCAGCGCCCGGATGCCCCGCAGCGAGGCGTAGCGTAGGGTAGCCTCACGCCGCCGTCCGGAGCGCCGGTACCAGAGCCATAGCCCCGGAATTAATACGAGTAAAAACAGATACGCCCAGTCCGCAAAATAGAGCATTCTAATCCTAAAATTCCCACCTTAAAAATGGCGTTTTATCTAATGCCTAAACCGGGCATTTGTTTCCGGTTACCCCGCCGACAACATTTCGCCCGGCGCACACCGGATTGCCTACACCTGACGCTGATTCCGGGAATGTTCAGCCGCGCCCCTTAACCGGCAGAATTACTCGCGTCCTTCTTCCCTTTGGGTTTCTCCGCGATCTCGGAAGAATGTGCCGCCTCTTCGATTTCATCACTGATATCTTTAGTCGCCTTCTTAAACTCCCGTAAACTCTTCCCCAGACTCTTGGCAAAGTCCGGCAGGCGCTTGGCTCCGAAGAGCAGCAGAAAGACTACCAGGATTAAAATGATTTCACCCGCTCCAAGGTTACCCATAGTGACTCCTTTGTTGATTTAAACATTAACGCCAGAAACGCAGGACATAATAGGCTCCGATCAGCCCCAGGATGCCCACCAAATTCAGGCTCAGCGAAAAGCCGATGGTGATGGAAAACATCAGCAGGTCCAGCACCCCCGGACCCAGGATCAGGTTGACCGAACGCAGAAACACCTCTTTGACTACTCCGTCGGGCAGTGCCAGTTTCAAAACCTCGCCGACCAGCGAGCCCAGCATAGCCCCCAGAATTAGCACTCCGATAACCATGATCAATGAACGATTTTTAGGATTTCGATCCATCTTAATTTTTCTCCAGCAATGATTGAAAAATGCCCAGACCGTCCACCGAACCCAGAATTGCTTCCGCCGCCCGTTCGGGGTGGGGCATCATTCCCAGAACATTTTTTCCATCGTTATAAATTCCAGCGATATTGAGATTGGATCCGTTGGGATTGGCGGCTGGCGCCAGCTCTCCGGCAGGATCACAATATTGAAAGGCGATCCGATCCTGATCCTGCAGGCGTTTCAGGGTCTCGTCATCGGCAAAATAGTTGCCCCGGTAATGCGCAATGGGCATGCGCAGGACCTGTCCCCTTGTATAGTTGCGGGCAAAGGCACTCTCGGTAGTGGTGACTTTAAGATGCACCCCCTGACAGAGAAAACGCATCTGCCTGTTGGGAATCAGGGCGCCCGGCAGCAGTCCGCTCTCCAGTAAAATCTGAAACCCGTTGCAGATCCCCAGCACCCGTCCACCCGCCCGGGCGTAGTCCATGATCGCCGGCATAACCGGCGCAAAACGGGCGACTGCGCCCGCCCGCAGGTAATCACCGTAACTGAATCCGCCGGGCAGGATGATCACATCAAAAAGCCGCAAGTTGCGCTCTTTATGCCAAATATAAAAAACTTCGGCGCCCATGACTTTTTTGACCACATGATAGCTGTCATGATCGCAATTGGAACCCGGAAAAACGACCACCCCGAACTTCATTCCCGCTCCCCGTTCAGCTCATACCGGTATTGCTGAATGACCGGATTGGACAGAACCTTGGTGCAAATCTCTTTAATCCGGGCGTCGGCATCCGCCTGCGACAATTCCCCACTCAGTGTTATTTCAAAAAAACGCCCGGCGTGCAAATCCTCAATATGGGTGTAACCCAGACTGCCGAGAGCCTGCTGAATGGTCTTGGCTTCCGGGTCCAGAATGCCGGTCTTATAGGTCACAATGATGGTTGCCTTCCACATTAGGGTTTATCCTTTCTTCTGACGGAAAAATAGCTGCGCGGTGTTTCATACCCGCCAATCCAGACCAGCAAGTGGGTTATGATAAAGATGAGCATTAACGGAAAGATGGCATAACCCCGCAACAGAATGACCAGAATCATCGCCAAAATCATTAAAATACTCCGCACTGTCCCGGGCACGCCCCGGTGAAAATTAAGCTCAAAGTGCGAACTAAAACGGATATTGCTGACCATCATAAAAGCCAGCAACATTACCAGGGGCAGCGCCAGCTTGGGATTGCCGTAGTGTCCGAAAACCACCTTATTGAACCAGACGAAAGAACCGATAGTGCAAGCCATCGCCGGGACCGGCAGACCGGTAAAGTATTGTTTTTTATAGGGAGTCGCCGTGATATTAAAGCGCGCCAGCCGCACCCCGCCGAACAGCAGCGGAAAAAAACTGATCAGCGCCCCCAAAAAGCCCAGGTCTGCCACATAGAGCGAATAGACCAGCAGGGTCGGGGTGACACAGAAAGAGACCAGATCCGCCAGGGAGTCAAATTCGATGCCGAAATCCGACTGTTGCTGCAGCCAGCGGGCGATCTTGCCATCCAGGGTGTCAAAAACCATGGCTGCCAGAATCAGCATTACCGCCGTGATATAGCGACCTTGCAGAATCTGCAAAATCGCCAGAAAGCCGGCAAACATATTAAAAATGGTAAAGATATTCGGAATAAAGGAACGTTTCAGTTTCATGTAATTTCTCCCATCACCGTTTCACCGGCTTTAACCCGGTCTCCCACCCTGACCCGCAGGATCACCGATTCAGGGAGGGTCAGATCCACACGGGACCCAAACTTAATCATGCCAAAGCGTTCACCGGCGCTGACCGGCTGTCCGGGCTGCAGCCGGCAGACAATCCGCCGGGCAATCAGACCCGCGATCTGGGCAAATTTAAGCCGGGTCCGCTCATTTTCAAGGGTTATTTGTGTATTTTCGTTTTCAAAGGAGGCGGCAGCCTGCATCGCCGGTCGAAAACGGCCCGGGTAATGCGTTACGCTCCGCACCGTTCCTGACAGAGGAATCCGATTGACGTGCACGTTGAAAACGGACATGAAAATTGACACCCGCCGGGCAGGCCCCACAAAATCATCCTCCAGCTCCGTAATGGCGACGATCCGTCCGTCGGCGGGGCTGAGGACCAGCCGCTCGCCGTCAGGAATCCGGCGTTCCGGATCCCGGAAAAACCGCAGCGCCAGGAGGAAAAACAGAAAAACCGGCCAGAAGACGATGATCAGCCAGGTCTGCTGCAGGCAAACACCCCCCAGCAACAGCCCGCCCGCCAGTCCCAGGCTGAGCCCGACTATCCCCAGACCGTCCCGGGCAATCATCAGCTCTGCTCCGTGATGCGTTGCAGCATTTCCTGGTAAGTCTGTTCCACATCGCCGAGATCGTGGCGAAAGCGGTCCTTATCCAGCCTGCGGTTATTCTCCTTTTCCCAGAAGCGACAGGTATCCGGAGAAATCTCATCAGCCAGCAGAAGTTCTCCGTGGTAGCGCCCGAATTCCAGTTTAAAATCCACCAGCCGAATCCCCCGGGCGTCAAAAAACTCCTGCAGAATGACATTGATCCGACGCGCTTCGGTCTTCATCCGGGCGATTTCTGCCCGGCTCGCCAGCTGCAGCGCCAGCACATGGTCGTCGTTCATCAGGGGATCGTGCAGTTCATCGTTTTTATAATACAACTCCACAATCGGCTCCGCAAAGGTGCGTCCCTCGGCCAGTCCGTAACGGCGGCAGAGACTGCCGGTCGAGATGTTGCGCACCACTACCTCGACGGGAACAATCGCGACCCGCCTGACCAGCATCGCGTTATCCGCCAGTTGCCGGACGAAATGGGAGTCAATGCCATGCTCCCGGAGCAGCGTGAAAAGCCGGACGCTGATGCGGTTATTGACAATCCCCTTATTCCGGATGGTCCCCTTTTTGATCCCGTCAAAGGCCGTGGCAGCGTCTTTGAATACCTGCCGGAGCAGGTCGGGATCATCCGTTTCATAGAGAATTTTGGCTTTGCCTTCGTACAATTTTGTATCCCCACTTGTAATTGATTATTCTCCTAATTTTTGATAGATGGCGTCAATCTTTTTTAAAACCTTCGTCACATCGAAAAGGGCTGCGATCTCTGCGTAATCCAGGCAGGCGGCGATGTCCGGGTCCGCTAAAATCAGCCCCTGAAAGTCCTTGTCGGTCTGCCAGGCAGCCATGGCGTTTTTCTGCACCAGCGCATAGGCTTGCTCCCGGCTCATCCCTTTGGCGACCAGCGCCAGCAGCAGCTCCTGGGAAAAGATCAAGCCCCCGGTCAGCTCCAGATTGCGGCGCATATTCTCGGGATAGACCTTTAGCTGACGGATCAATTTAAGGCTTTCCGCCAGCATAAAATCCAGGACGATACTGCTGTCGGGCAGCAGAACCCGCTCCGCCGAGGAGTGGGAGATATCCCGCTCATGCCAGAGCGCCACATTTTCCAGCGCCGTCAGCGCATAGCCCCGCAGCAGACGCGCCATCCCGCAAATCCGCTCACTCAGGATGGGATTGCGCTTGTGCGGCATCGCCGACGAGCCCTTTTGACCGCTGGTGAAAGCTTCCTCCGCCTCCAGCACCTCGGTACGCTGCAGATGCCGGATTTCCGTGGCGATTTTTTCCAGACTGGCTCCAATGAGCGCCAGCGTCGCCAGCCAGAAGGCATGGCGATCGCGCTGCACAATCTGGTTGCTGATCGGTGCCGCCGTCAACCCCAGGTTTGCGCAAACCCGCTGTTCCACCTCGGGATCAATATGCTGATAGGTGCCCACGGCGCCGGAGATTTTACCTACCCTGACGTCCCGTAAAGCCAGCGCCAGCCGCGTCTGATGCCGGCGCAGCTCCTCCCGCCAGAGCAAAAATTTTAAGCCGAAGCTGATTGGCTCGGCGTGGACACCGTGCGTCCGCCCGATCATTAATTGGTGCCGGTATTGCCGGGCTTTCTCCGTCATTATGGCGATCAATTCCGCCAGTTGCCGCTCAATCAGTTCACCGGCGGCGCCCAGCTGCAGTGCCAGGGCGGTATCCAGCAGGTCTGAAGAGGTCATACCCCGATGAATGTGCCGGGCGGCGGGACCAACCTGTTCAGCCACATCGCTCAGAAAGGCGATCACATCGTGTTTGACCTCGGCTTCAACCGCCTGGATACGCGCCACCGAAAAAGCCGCCCTCTGTTCGATCGCCGCCCAATCCTCCCGCGGAATCAAACCCCGTTCATACTGCACCCGGCAGACTTCCCGTTCAACCCGCCACCAGCATTCAAATTTATATTCTGCGGACCAAAGCCGCCCCATTTCCGGTCGGGTATAGCGTTCGATCATTATTTCTCCAGAGTTAATTGAATATTCAGCAGCTGCTTCCCGCGCCGCACCTGCAGTTCAATCACATCACCGGCTTTGAGAAATTTTTCCTGAATTGCGCGGATAATATCCCGGTCAGTCCGAATCGGCTGACCGTTGACACCGGTGATCACATCCCCGACCCGGATACCGGCTTTTTCCGCCGAACTGCCCCGCTCCACTTCAGTGACAATGACACCGTCGGTGGAACTGAGATTCAGGTAGCGCGCCAGAAAGTGATCAATGTTCTGGACCGCGAGCCCGGTGCGGAATGTACGATCTACTTTTCCATGGCGCTGCAGCTCAGTGACGACCATTTTGACCCGGTTGATCGGAATGGCAAAACCGACCCCGATGGAGCCCTCGCTGTAGGCGCTGCCGGTATAGATAAAGGTATTGATGCCGATCACCTCGCCGGCGGCATTGACCAGCGGACCGCCGCTGTTGCCGGTGTTGATCGAGGCGTCGGTCTGAATCATATCCTGGTAAACCCGACCGCTGCGCTGCCGCCCGAAATTCAGGTCCCGACCCGAGACAATTCCGACGGTGGCGGTGGGTTTGTTATTGACATCAAAAAGCCCGAAAGGATTCCCCAGGGCGACGACCCACTCGCCGATAATCACCTCGTCTGAATCTCCCAGGCGCGCAGAGGGCAAATCTGAGCCCTCGATTTTCAACAACGCCACATCGGATACATCGTCCACGCCGATCAGCCGGGCATCGTATTTTTGACCACCGCTGAGGGTAATCTCGGTCTTTTCAGCCCCCTCAACGACATGGGAATTGGTCACGATATAGCCGTCAGCGGATATGATGACGCCGGACCCCAGACTCTTGACCCGGCGGCGATGAATCTGCTCCGGAAAAAGCATACTCCAGAGCGGATCATTGAAAAAGGGTGAGGTGACATATTCCTGAATGGCGGTTACCTTGATCCCAACCACCGCCGGGCTGACCTGCTCCACTGCCCGGGTTATGGCATTTTCCCGGGAGACAGTCAGCTCCGCCTGAGGAGCTTCGGGTCGCGCTACCAGCCCGATCGCGAGCAGCAAGCTACCAACTAAAAAAGAGTATTTATGAATTGAACGAATTGTCGTCATTGGCTGCGTTATATTCCTCATATTCCACCCGCATCAGGGTCAGCCCCTGGGGCGGTGCGCTGTAAATCTGCAGTGAGCTGGGTCGGTTGGCGATCAGGTTTTGAAAATCACGCACGCCGCCTTTACCTTGGGCGATCATTAGCATTGTGCCCACCAAAATTCGAACCATACTGTGTAAAAAACGATTCCCGGCAATCCTATAGTTTAAGAAATTCTCACTCTTAATCCATTGAGAATCGTAAATCCGGCAGATTTTTGATTCCCCCGTCCGGGAGACCCGGCTAAGCCGGCTGAAATCGTGTTCACCCTGTATCAGAAGCGCACATTCCCGCAGGGTAGCAAAATCGAAATCCCGTTCAATCTGCCAGCTGGTGCGCCGTTCCAGAACCGCCCGGCGCCGGCAAATCCGATAGCGATAGTACCGGCAGCGGGCATCGAAGCGGGCGTGAAAATCCGGCTGCACCGGCAGGCACTCCCGAATCTGAATATCGGCAGCGGTTTTGGCATTCAGCGCCTGACGCAAAATGGTGGGGGTCAGCCGCGTCGCGAGATCAAAATGGGCTGCCTGTCCCAGGGCGTGCACGCCGGCGTCGGTTCGTCCCGCGCCGATTACCGTCACCGGGACGCCGCGGTTCAGCTCGCTCAGAGCCTCCTCGATCTCTTGCTGAACCGTCCGCTCCCCCGGCTGGCGCTGCCAGCCGTGAAATTCGGTTCCATCGTATTCCAAGATCAATTTAAAACGGGGCAGGATCGGCTATCTCCATATTACTACGATTATTAAGCCCGCCACCGTCAGGACAGCGCCCAGCCAGTCTCTCGCTTGCCAGCCCAGTACGCCGTAGTAACTGCGTTGCCGGTGGGTCTGATAGCCGCGCACTGCCATGGCATCCGCCAGGGTTTCGGCTTTCTGAAAACTAAAGATCAGTAGCGGTATAACGGATTTACGAACCCGGCTCAGCCGGGCTTTGAGGCGCGGCTCACCGATACCGGAAATCAGTCGCCAGCCTTCGTCTAGCCGCCAGTATTCCTCCTGCAAAATGGGAAAATATTTTACGGCAATGAATATAGTCTGGAAAAAATTAGCGCTCTGCCAGCCTAGCCGGCGCAAGGGTTGCAGCAGGTAGTAGAGGGCATCCAGAAAATCAATTGCCGGAAGCCACGCCAGCCCAAAGGACATCCATAGCAGCAGATTACTCAGCCGCAGGCTGAAGAGCAGCGGCTGCTCCAGTAACGCCGGACTGAATGACAGGTCGCCCCCGATCAACCGCCAGCCCTGGGCGGTGATCAAAAAATGCACCAAAAAGGTCAGCGGCAGAAAAATCCAGAGTCCCCGCAACGCCGGTCGTAATTGACGAAGGCGGACCGAATTCAGACTCATCAGCAGAAGCACGAACCCCAGAAAGAGGAGCTGCCCGGTGAGACGGCTGATTAAAAACAGACTGCTCAGCCCCACCAGCAGCATAAGCAGTTTTATCCGGGGGTCCAGTCGTATCATCAGAATCCAATCCTGAGTGCAAAGGTCATTCGCCCGGGCTGCGGGTAGACCAGCGCCTGAATCTCCTCCGGCGGCGTCTCCAGCCGGTCCCGGGTCAGGGCTATGATGTCAATCATACTGATGATCCGGTTGACCACCAGTCCGCCAAGGGCAAAACTGGCCATGTGCAAGACCTGCTGGCTGTTGTAGCGCAGGCGATCATATTTGCGGCGCGACGCGGCGCTGTCCCAGGCCCAGAAATACCCGGCATTCTCCGGATAAAGACTGCTGTATTGACGGTAGCGCAGTTTTTGTTCGTTGTATTCATAAATATTGGCATAGTTACCGATATCCGTAAAGTAATAAAAATCTTTGCCTGCCGGATCAATCCCGGCATGTTGGGCGGCATAAGCCTGCATATCCTGCTCGGCGGAATTCCCAAAATAGAGCAGCGCCGCATAGCTGACCCAGAGTGCCAACTCGCTGCTGTTCAGCGCAAAACCGCGCCGGTGGTAATTCAGACTGTGTTCGCCCCAGCCGGGCAGGATCAGACTCTTCAGCAACAACTGGCGGGCGGTACGCTGCGAGATTAGCGAATCGGCGCCCAGCGCCTCCGCCCGGGTATTGCCGGCGACCGGCACCAGCAGTAGACTGAGCAGAATTGCCCGGATTATGTTTTGCCTCATTATTTTCTCCTTAATAGACAGATTGCCAGGATGACCGTTAAACCAATAACGTTCAAGACAGCAAACCAGTTCCCGAAGCGGGTATAAATTGTGCCGGTCCCGCCCGGTTTCAGTCCAGCCGCCAGCCAGCCCCGGCGATCAAATTCAAGCCGTTTGAGAATCCGTCCCTGGGCGTCACAGATGCAGGAAATCCCGGTATTAGCGGAACGCACTACCGGCACCCGGTGTTCAATCGCCCGAAAGCGGGCAATCTCCATGTGAAGATAGGGCGCGGAATTATTGCCATACCAGGCGTCATTGGTGACGATGATCAACAGCTCGGCACCCTTTCGAATCCCCGCACGCACTACTGCGGGAAAGGTGGATTCGTAGCAAATCACACTGCTGAAAGCCAGCGTATCGCCACCCATTCGCTCCCCCGCTACCCGAAGGGGGATTTTGAACAGCGTGGCGCTGTCGCCCGGTTGAAACAGTCCCTGCCCCAGGTTCAGTTCATTGAGAACGGGAAAGAGCTCCGCCAGCGGAATATACTCCCCAAAGGGCACCAGCTGCATCTTGCGGTAGGATGCCAGGGTGCGCCGGTAGGGGTCCAGCAGAAAGGTCGCATTGTATACATTGTACCGGTTTTCATCCAGAAATTCATAATCGGGTACGCCGGTCAGGAGATAACAGTCCAACTCCCGGAAGTGGCGGTAAATCCGGTCCAGTTCACGCCCCCGGTTGCGGCGCAGATAGGTGGGCGTGGCGGTCTCCGGCCAGACAATCAGGTCGCGCGGCGCAGCCGCGGCGGAATCGCTGAGATCGTGTAGCAGCTGCATGACCTCGCGAAAGGCGCCCTGCGTCCATTTCTCATTGGGGTCCACATTCGGCTGAATCAGCGCGACATGGACTTCACGGTCCGTTGTCCGCCGATCACTGCGCTGCAGCGCCAGCGCCCCATAGGATTCCAGAAATATGAATAGCCCGACAACCCCCAGCACCGGTATGAAAATCCGGCGACGCGCCTGCCCCGCCTGCAACCAGGCTGAGACCAGCAATACATTAACCAGGAGGATGAAAAAACTGATCCCGTTGGCACCCACTAGCGCCGCAATCTGGATCAGCTGCGTGGCGCTGCTCTGAGTATAACAGAGGTTATTCCAGGTAAAGCCCAATTTCCCGAAGGAGCGCAGATATTCCACCGTCACCCAGACCAGCGGCCAGGACCAGAGCCCTGCCAGCCGCCCCCAACGCCGCCCGATCAGCCCGACCAGGTAGCCGATCAGTCCGTAATTCAGCGCCAGAAAGAGTACCGACGCCAGCATGGAAAGGGTCGCCCAGTACCACTGAGTGCCCTTATTCAGCGCCAGCCAGTACATGATTCCCAGATTCAGCAGCAATCCGAACAGATAACCCTTTTCAAAGCCCAGATGATAATCCTCTTTGATAAAGAGCAACATCAGCGGCGTCAGGCTGAAATAAGCCAGAAATCCCAGGGGCAGCGGCGGAAAAGCCGCCACCGTCAAGATTCCCGCGCTCAGGATCAGCAGCCAGTTCGGCACTGCTTGAAGACGCTGGCTAGGCGATCGGTTTAACGGACCCTGCATCTGTAGCTGACAATTAATAAATAGGTCTAAACGCTATTTTTTCAGGGCGGCTTTGATCAGTTTGCCGGGTTTGAAATGGGTCTTTTTACGGGGCGGGACATAGACCACCTCGTTGGTGCGCGGGTTGCGGGCTTTCGGCTTGGCTTTGGTGGGTTTCACCTCAAAGACGCCGAAGCCCCGGATCTCGATCCGCAGGCTCGGGACCTTTTCACTGAGCATCTCCCGCAGCGTGATAAACACGCCGTCCACGATATCTTCGGTATCGGTGACTTTCAGATTCAAACGATCAGCCGTGGTTTTCACAATGTCTTTTTTTGTATAGGTTCGGGTTCGCATGCAATTCCTCCTTTATTTGCGTTCAACCGATATAATTCCCTGAATACTCTGCAGTTTACTGATAATACGCGACAGATGATTCAGGTTGCCGACCTGAAGTACCAGAGAAACATGAATAATCGTATCATCTACACTTCCGTCAATACTGACGATGTTCGTATTGGTGGCTGAGATATTCTCAATCACATCCTTGAGGAAGTGTTTGCGTTCCTGGGCCATGATCTTGAGCTGCGCCAGAAACTGCTGATTCCGATCCACATCCCAGTCCACATCCAGCAGCCGTTCGTTCTCCTTCAAGAGCGCCGGGATATTACTGCAATCGCTCTTGTGGATAATGATGCCGCGCCCCCGGCTGACAAACCCGATAATGGGATCACCGGGAATGGGATTGCAGCACTTGGCGAAGTTCACCATCATATTGACGATGCCGTGGACCTTGATCCCCTTAATGCTGCGGCGGGCTTTTTCGATAAAGAGCGCATCCAGGTCCGGCTGCTCCGCTTCCAGCGCCTGACTGTCCCGGGGAAAAAGTTTGGAATAGATCGCCGGGATGGTAATGATGCCACTGCCCACTGCGGCGTAAAACTTGTCCAGCTCCTCATGCCCGAATTCGCGGAAATTTTTCTGGACCGTTTTGGCAAAATTCAGGTTCCGGTTGCGCTGGTTTTCCTTTTCGATGATCTCCTTGCCCAGCCGCACGCTTTCATCAAACTGGGTATTGCGAATAAAGCGTTTGATGGCTCCCACCGCCTTGGTGGTCTTGACAAATTTCAGCCAGGCATAGCTGGGGCGCTGGTTCTCCGAGGTGATAATCTCCACGGTTTCACCGCTCTTCAGTTCGGTGTTCAGGGGCACCATCTTACCGTCCACCTTCGCCCCGATACAGTGACAGCCCACCGCGGTATGAACCTCAAAGGCGAAATCCACCGGTGTGGCACCTTTGGGCAGGCGGATCAGATCACCCATGGGGGTGAAGACAAAGATTTCATCCTTGAAAAGATCAATTTTGAGGGTATCCATGAAATCTTTCGGATCGCTGGATTCGTTCTGCAGGACATCAATCAGATCGCGCAGCCAGGCTACATATTTGTCCACCTCATCGGCTTGAGTGCGCCCCTCCTTGTAGCGCCAGTGCGCCGCAATGCCCTCCTCCGCCACCCGGTCCATCTCGGCGGTCCGGATCTGAATCTCCACCATCCGACCGGCTTCACCATAGACGGTTGTATGGATTGATTGATAATAGTTCGCCTTGTGATTGGCGATATAGTCTTTGAAGCGGTCCATCACCGGCGTGAAGAGATCATGCACTACCCCCAGAACCGAATAGCATTCATCTTTATTCGAGACGATCACCCGAATTGCCAGCAGATCGTAGATTTCCTCAAACGGCTTGTTGCGGGTTTTCATTTTTTTATAGATCGAATAAAAATGCTTGGGACGTCCGAAAATGCGCGCCTCGATACCCAGCTCTTGCAGAGCTTCCTGGAGCGGCTCCACAAAGGTACTGATATATTTTTCACGCTCGCTCTGTTTCTCTTTGACCTTTTTTGCCAGAAATTTATAAGCCTCGGGGTCCAGGGCTTTCAGCACCAGGTCCTCCAGAGTGGATTTCACTTTATACATTCCCAGGCGGTGCGCCAGGGGGGCATAGACATCCCGGGTTTCAATGGCAATCCGGCGGCGTTTGACCGGCGGCAGCGACTCCAGGGTCTGCATGTTATGGGTTCGGTCCGCCAGTTTAATAATCAGCACCCGAATGTCTTCGGCGACGCTGAGCAGCATCTTGCGGAAATTATCGGCTTGTTGCTCCTGCCGGTTGCGGAAGCTGATTCCGCTGATTTTGGTGACCCCCTCCACCAACTCGGCGATTTCCGAACCGAACCGGGTCCGCAGGTCTTCGAAGCGTACCCCGGTATCCTCGATGACATCATGCAGCAGTCCGCAGGCGATGATAATCGGGTCCATATTCATCCCAGCCAGAATTTTTGCCGTCTGATAGGGATGCTCAAAATAGGGTTCGCCGGATTTACGCAACTGCCCGCGATGGGCATCCCGGGCAAAGCAGTAGACCTCCCACAGAAAATCTTCATCGTCTTTGCTAAAAGAGGGTTCCCGCCCCGTTGAGTTCACTAGGGCATAAAACTTTTGGGGTCGCCGATCTTTCCGAACCAGCACTTTATCGAGCAGCGGTTTCGCCATTAAAAAGGTACCCCTGTCATATCTTCCCGGCGCGGTGCCAGATTCTCAAAACGGGCATATTTGTCAATAAATACCAGATGGACCGTATCGGTGGGACCGTTCCGCTGTTTGGCAACGATAATCTCAGCCTTGCGTTCATCCTCCAGTGTCATCTCCTCTTCGGTGCGGCGTTTATAGACCACCGGACGATAGATAAACATCACCACATCCGCATCCTGTTCGATTGCCCCCGACTCCCGCAAATCCGAGAGTTGCGGACGGTGATCTCCGGCGCGGTTCTCCACCGCACGGGAGAGCTGCGACAGTGCCAGCACAGGAATACTCAGCTCCTTAGCCAACGCCTTCAGGCTGCGGGAAATTTCGGTGATCTCCTGCTGCCGGCTCTCCGCCTTGTGCCCCTTGATCAGCTGCAGATAATCCACCACCACCATCTGAATATTGTGTTCGGCTTTCAGCCGCCGCGCCTTCGCCCGGATTTCCATCATGGACAACGCCGGCGAATCGTCAATGTAAATCGGCGCTTTCGCCAGCCGCCCGGTCTGCTCACTGAGGCGCCGCCACTGATCCTGGGGCAGTTTGCCCGTCCGCACCAGATGGCTGTCCACCTTGGCTTCGGCGCAGAGCAGCCGCATCGCTAGCTGATAGTCTGCCATTTCCAGACTGAAGATTCCCACTGGCACGTTGTAATCCACCGCCGAATTGCGGGCAATGGAGAGGGCTAAAGCCGTTTTGCCCATACTCGGTCGTCCGGCTAAAATCACCAGGTCGCTATTCTGGAAGCCCGAGGTCAGATCGTCGAGTTCGATAATGCCGGTCGGCACGCCGGTGGTGTGAAACTTTTTCTGATGGATGCTGTCAATATGCTCAAAGGTCTGGGTCAGGACACTGCTGAAGCTTTTAAAGCCGGCTTTCAGACGGCTTTCGGAAAGGGCAAAAATCCGCTGTTCGGCGGCATCCAGGATATCGAAAGCCGCCTCTTTAGCCTCATAGGCTTCACTCTGAATTTCCGTCGCCGAAATAATCAGCTTGCGCAAAATCGCCTTTTCCAGTACGATCTTGGCATAATATTCCACATTGGCTGAAGAGGGGGTGGCTTCCACCAAACCGGTAATATAGTAGGCGCCGCCGGCTTTATCCAGCTGTTTCGCGCGTTTCAGGCGGTCAATCACGCTCACCTGATCAATCGGCTCGCCTTCCTCAAATAATGCCATCATCGCCCGGAAAATGAGCTGGTGGGCGTCCTTGTAAAAGGCTGTGTGATCGAGATGCTGCAATGCTTTACTAACCGCCTCCTTATCCAGCATCATCGCCCCTAAAACCGATATTTCCGCTTCATCGGCATGGGGCGGTACACGTAAATATGTCGCCTCCTGCTCCGGCACTATTGACTCCCGCTTTTTGCTTTGTATAATTTTTGAATATTTTGAAAATCTTCCCAGGCATACTTTTTAAGCCCCATGTTACGCAGCAGCGCTGCCGGATGATAGGTTACTACCAGGTCTACACCGTGGTAGTTATAGACATTCCCCCGCAGATCCCGCAGATTCGTTTCGACCCGTAACAGTGTTTGCGCCGCAGTCAGTCCCAGGCAGACAATCAGCGCCGGCTGGATCAGTTCAATCTGACGCAGCAGATAGGGCTCACAATTTTCAATCTCAGCGCTGCTGGGCGTGCGGTTGTTCGGCGGACGGCACTTCAATATATTGGCGATGTACACTTCTTGACGCCCCAGCTGAATCGCCGCCAGAATCCGGTCCAAAAGTTGCCCGGCGCGTCCTACGAAGGGTTCGCCCTGCAGATCCTCCTGCTGTCCTGGAGCTTCACCGATCAAAAGGAGACCGGCATTCCGGTTACCGGCTCCGAACACTACCTGGGTACGCGTCCGGGCTAAAGCGCACTTTTGACAATCCCGCACGCGGGTTTCCAGCTCCTCCCAGTCGAGGGGTTCTGGCACGGCTCCGGTCAGCCCACCAGTTTCAGTATCCGTCTGCCGGGCGGGCGGCTCAAAATAAAATTCATCGGTAAAAAGTTCCGCCTGTTGCAGAAAAAAATCTCTGACCGGGTTATCCGAAGCGCGCATTATGCCCCTCGCCGGTGTGTCAAAATCTGTTCAATCAACTCAGCGGCAAACCGGCGCTTGGACGCCAGCGGCAGACGCCACTCCTGCCCGTCGGCAGCCATAAGCAGCCCCGCATTGGTATCCGTAGCAAAGGCACTGCCCGGCTCAGCCGGATTGTTCCAGACGATGTAATCGGCGCCCTTGGTCTGCATCTTATGCAGGGAGCGGCGCTTGCCGTCCTCCACTTCGACACTGAAAGCCACAATGCAGCAGGTGGTATTCAATTTGCGAAACTCGCTCACCAGGTCGGGCGAGCGGGTGATGGCGAGCGAATCCGGCAGTTCATCCTTTTTCAGCTTGGTCGGCGCTTGCTTCACCGGACGGATGTCCTCTACGGCTGCCGTCATAAAGAGATAGTCGGCTTTTTTTCCATGTTCAATCAACGCCTGACGCATCTCCAGAGCGCTCTCCACCACTAACAGCTGGCTGTCTGGCGGCGCGCTTTCATGACTGGGTCCGCTGATCAGTATCACCTCGGCGCCCTGTTGGCAGGCTTCTGCCGCGATGGCGTAACCCATCTTGCCGCTGGAACGGTTGCTGATGAAACGCACCGAATCCAGGTATTCCCGGGTCGGTCCCGCTGTCACAACGACGCGTTTGCCCCGCAAACGGTCGCTCCAGCTGAGGCGCTGCCGGACTGCTTCGAGAATAGTCTCCTCGCCAGCCAGCCGCCCCGGACCAGTATCGTGACAAGCCAGGTCGCCGCTCTCCGGCGGGATAAAACCGTAGCCTTTTTCCTGCAGCTGGTGGATATTCGCCTGGGTTATCGGGTTGAGATACATGTGACTGTTCATTGCCAAGGCAAACAGGGTCTTGGACCCGGCGGTCAGGATGACTGTGCTGAGCATGTCATCGGCGATCCCATGGGCGGCTTTGGCGACGATGTTGGCGGTTGCCGGACAGACCAGCACCAGATCGACATCCCGACCCAGATCAATATGCCGGGTGCCAACCCTTGCGCGGGGAAACATCTCCGTTACCACCGCCTTCCCGCTGAAGTTTTCAAAAATGAGGGGCGTCATAAATTTCTGCGCCGCCGCCGTCATAATGACGCTGACATCCAGCCCCAGGTCATTGACCAGGCGACGCAGCAGTCCGGCGGACTTATAGATCGCGATGCCACCCGTCAATCCAAGAGTTATCCGTTTATTCTTCCAGCTCGTCTGCAAGGTCTTCCAGCTCGTCTTTCTCTGTCTTACTCACAGATGCATAGCGGTATTCCAGTTTATCCGCAATCAACTCACTCAGCGCGGCAGTCGTCGGTTTTTCGACACCGTCCCAGTCCCGGTCGTCAATCTCCTCCGGCGTCACCTCGAAGGTCTCCTCTTCGCCTTCCCCCAATGTCGGCAGGGGGTCCTCCGCGATCCGTAGCGCGGCAATCTGGCGGGCGCGCTTCGAAGCCGCCACCACCAGCTCATAGATGTCGTCGGATTTCCGGGTTAACTTTGAAAAATCAAGGGTGCTTGTCATGTCTGTCTATACTCCTCTACTATTTTTAATATTTGGGAAACCGTTTGATCCAGTTCGTCATTAACGATCTGATAATCAAACTGTCCACCCAGCCTCAGCTCGGCGGGAATCCGGGCTTTGCGCCGGGCGATGGATTGCTCGTCATCGGTGCCGCGACCTTCCAGGCGGCGCAGCAGCTCCCTCTGGCTAGGCGGTAAGAGGAAGATGGCGACGGTCTGTTCAGGATAGAGTTTTTTGATCGTCAGCGCCCCTTTGACATCAATATCCAGCAACAGAATTCGGCTCTCCGCCAGCACCCTCTCCACCGCGCGGCGTAGAGTGCCGTAGTAATTGCCGAAAACCTCCTCGTACTCCGCCAACTTTCCCTGGCGAATGTATTTTTCAAATTCCGACCGGGATACAAAGTGGTAATCTACCCCATCCCGTTCCGTCGGGCGCGGCGGACGGGTGGTAGCCGAGACCGAGAAGACAAAACGCTCACCGGCAGCCAGCAGACGCCGGCAGATGGTGGTCTTTCCCGTGCCCGAGGGCGCGGCAATCGGCAGCAGTAATCCCTTAGTCCTCATAGAATATTTTGAGCCTGTTCCCGGATTTTTTCCAGTTCATTTTTCACCTCCACCGCCAAATAGGAGATTTCGGCATCTTCGGACTTGGCTCCGATGGTGCTGATTTCCCGGTTCATCTCCTGAAGCAGAAAGGTCATCCGCTTGCCCACCGGCTCCGCCAGATCGAAATAGCTGCGAAACTGGTGAATATGGCTGCCCAGGCGGGCACACTCCTCGCTGATATCAATTCGTTTCACATAGAGTGCCGCTTCCTGTAAGATGCGATTATCGTCCACCTCCAAATCGCTTACCAGGAGCTGCAGCTTCTCTTTGAATTTTGCCAAATAATTATTTTTGTTCCGAGCCGAAATTGCCGCTATTTGCGATACCAGTTTTTCGATCAGGTCCAGCCGCTGCCGGATTTCCTGTTCCAGATGCGTACCCTCGCGGGTCTGCATCTCTTGGACCTCCGCCACCACCGCATCCATCGCCTGAAAAAGCGCTGATTGCAGCCCCTCGGCAGCATTAGTCGGTACTTTTACTTCAAAAATATCTTCAAAATTCAGCAGGTGATCCAGGGTCACGTCTGCGGAAGCGCCCAGTGCGTCATTCGCTTCCTCCAAAAGCCGGTGATAGCGCTCCAGAAGGTCCCGATTCAGCTGCATATTCTTCTTATCACCGGGGGAACCGTTCAGCGTAATGGCAATTTTCACACGCCCCCGCACCAGTTGATTACCGAAGCGGCGTTTAATCTCCTCTTCCAGGGCTTCAAATACCTCGGGAATCCGCATCGAAATGTCCAGATAGCGACTGTTCTCCGAACGTACCTCGATCGTCAGTGAGCCCTGTTCCAGCTCCCGCTCCACTTTTCCAAATCCGGTCATACTTCGCAACATGCCTGCTCCTGTAAATTGCCAAATAAGTTACTCAGATTCCCTTTAACTGTCAAACTGAAATATACAGTTTTTCTTGTTATTATTTAAATACTTATAAAAATATTTAACACCCCGATTTATATTTTTTTCGGCGGGAGCACAGTTGGATAAAAGAAAAAATTACCGTAAACTTGCCGGGGAGCAGAAAGACAATTTAAAAAGAGGACCAATGATCAGAACAAAGCCCGGTTTTGATAATGAAAAATATCTGGCGGAACAGCGCCAGGCGATTCTGGAACGAATTGAGGGACAGTCCGGTAAACTCTATCTGGAATTCGGAGGCAAACTAATCTACGATTATCACGCCGCCCGGGTGCTGCCGGGTTTTGATCCGAATGTCAAGCTGCGCCTGTTGCAACAACTGAAAGACAAGGTAGGTGTAATTCTCTGTATCTACGCCGGCGATATCGAACGGAGTAAAATCCGGGCGGATTTCGGCATCAGCTACGACAATGCCACCCTGAAAACCATTGACGATCTGAAAAACGCTGGCATCAGCATCAGCGCTGTCGTCATCACCCGCTTCGATTCACAGTCCGCCGCGATCACCTTTAAAAACAGGCTGGAACGACGCGGAATTCGGGTCTTTACCCACGGTTTCACCCGGGGCTATCCCACCGATCTGGACCTGATCGTCAGCGCAGAAGGTTACGGCGCCAACAGTTATATTGAGACCGAAAATCCGATTGTCGTGGTTTCCGGTCCCGGTCCCAACAGCGGCAAACTGGCAACCTGCCTCTCCCAGCTCTATCACGAATACCGGTGCGGCGTTACGGCGAGTTATGCCAAGTTCGAAACCTTCCCCATCTGGAATCTGCCCCTAAAACACCCCGTCAATATGGCTTACGAATCCGCCACCGCAGACCTTCGGGACGTGAATATGGTTGATCACTTCCATCTGGCTGCCTATGGCAAAACCGCCATTAATTACAACCGCGATATTGAAGCCTTTCCCCTGCTGAAACGGATTCTGGAACGGATTACCGGGCAGCCCTCATTTTACCGATCGCCCACCGATATGGGTGTCAACCGCGCCGGCTTCGGCATTATTGACGATGAAATTGTCCGTGAGGCGGCTCAACAGGAGATCATTCGGCGGTATTTCCAATACACGGTGGAATATGCCCTGGGTCAGACCGACCGTGAAACCGTTGACCGGGCGGAACTGCTGATGAAGGAACTGAACCTGCAGCCCGAAGATCGCCGCGTGGTCCCACCCGCCCGGGACGCCGCCTGTGCCGCCCGAAAAAAGCATGCTAACACCGAAGGAATCTTCTGTGGCGCCGCGATTGAGTTGCATGACGGGACAATCATTACCGGTAAAAACTCGCCCCTGATGCACTCCTGCGCTAGTATGACCCTGAACGCCATCAAGCATCTGGCACAAATTCCCGATACCATGCACCTCCTGCCACCAAATATCATCCAGTCCCTGACATTCCTGAAAAAAGATATCCTGAAAGGCCAGAAACTCAGCCTCGATCTGGACGAAATACTGATTGCCCTCGGACTCTCCGCCGCCAGCAATCCCGCCGCCCAGACGGCGATGCAGCAGCTGAAAGAACTGCGTGCCTGCGAGGTTCATAACAGCCATATCCCCAGCCCCGGCGACGCCGCCGGTCTGCGCAAACTGGGTGTTCACTACACCAGCGACCCCAAATATCCGTCTCCGGAATTATACCTGGATTAAATCAAAGGAGGCTCTCATGGCTGATATTTCCGTAACCCATAACCCCACTCGGCAAACCCTGCAATCGCTGGGCGTTCATGACTGGCCGGTCTGGACCAAAGAGGTCGCGGAATTTCCGTGGTATTATAGTGAGCAAGAGACCTGCTACCTTTTGGAGGGTGAAGTCGAAGTCACCACTAAAAATGGTACAATCGTCCGCTTTGGAAAGGGTGATCTCGTCGTATTTCCCGCCGGGTTATCCTGCACATGGAAAATATCGAAAGCCGTTAAAAAGCACTACAAATTCGGATAGCTCCCGGATGAAAAAGATCACCCTCACGCAGCCGGTTTTGGCGGGCGTCATTGAAGCCAGCGGCATTCACGTCAACCAGGACGATCGCGCCTTTCAGCGGCTGAAGGAATGCGGTCACCGCTACCGCGAACGGTTTACCGATCAGCCGATCGGTGCAATTCCCGGCATTCAGAATGCCCGGCAGCTGTTTCGGGCGCTGGGCATCGAACCGACCAAACACCGCCCCGCCTCCGAAGCCCTGCTGCGCCGCTTTCTCAAAGGTAAAACCGTATATTCTATCAATAACCTGGTGGATGTTAGCAACTGGTGTGCCCTGGATTTTCTGCTGCCCAATGGAGTCTACGACCGCACAAAAATTGTCGGTGATATCGAACTGCGCCAGGGTCTACCGGGCGAATCCTATCTCGGACTGAATAATCTGGAACTACATCTGGAAGGGCGCTATGCTCTGGCGGACGCACTGGGTCCGTTCGGTTCACCCAAGACCGATTCACAGCGGACCTGCGTTGACCTGACGACAACGGAAATCATCACCATTATCTATGCTCCACAGGATTATGAGCCGGCGATTCTTCAGAGGCAATGCGATACATTCGCGCAACGGATCGTGGAATATTGCGGCGGGGTTATTGAGCAATCTGTTATAATTACATAACTAAAATTCCCACTTCAATCCGAGCGTCGGCATGAATTTCCAGGCAGCCCCGGCGGCATAAATAAAATTCCGGCTGATTTCCAATTCGCCGCCCAGACCCAGATGTTGGGTGACATTGAACCAGAGCTGCGGTTCGGACAACAGGACCAGCTGGGCATCCGTCCCACCGGCATCGCCATCAAAATTTTCCTGCCTCCAGATATCCATAAATCCGGTGAACACCAGTTTATTCTCAAAAAAGGATTTGAACCAGACCAGGGTCAGCTGGAAATTACCCGGCTGCTTTTCGGCATGGCGATAGAGCAGATCGGTATTCAGGGTGATGATTTTCAGATCAATCGGATAACTCATCCCCCCCAGCCAAACACTGCCGAATCCGCCGAAAATATTCAGTCCGTCGTTGTACTGAACCGTCGCGCTGAGTTTGCTCAGGGCAGGGCTGTTCTTCAAAAAAGGCAGCGTAATATAGCGGGCGATCTCCCAATATGCCAGGGACGCACTATTGGCGCTCTTTCCATCATTATAGTCAATATCCACAAACCAGAAGGTCGCCCCGCAATCATCGGGTTTGAACATTTCCAACGTACTGGTAACATAATGCCGCCCATTCCCAAAATCATAATGCAGCTGCAGATTCTGACCGCAGATTCCGACGGTCAGGATTAAGACCACAAGTCCGATTTTATTGCTCATCACCATCTCCTTTTTATCCGTCTGATAATTTACAGCCTTTTGACATTCAATCTACTAAATTTTCATTTCATATTATTGAACGGTCTTTTATATTCAACTATCTAAAAGGAGAGGATTACTATGCCGCACGTACCGCATTCAAAAGTAAATAGTCTCTGGGTGGGACTGTTTCTGATTGTCGTCGGAGTACTCTTTCTCAGCGATTCTTTTCAGATCATCAGCTTCGGACGTCTGATATCCCGCTGGTGGCCGCTGATTCTCATCACTATCGGTATTATCCAGCTAAACGGTCGCGATCGCAGTGGCGGTCTTTTCCTGCTGATTATCGGCGTTCTTTTTTTACTCACGCAACTGCATATCCTCAGCTGGGGGCAGATCTGGCGCTTCTGGCCGGTGGTGCTCATCGTTATCGGGGTCGGCATGCTGCTGAAACGCACACCGTCAAAGAAAAGTAGCAGCACTGCCGGTTTTTCAGACATTGACTCCGGGAATACATTCGAGATCAATTCCGTTTTCAGCAATTCCGAACGGCAGATTACCTCCCAGCAGCTGCGCAGCGGCGAAATCAACGCCGTTTTCGGAAGCCTGCGGGTGGACCTGCGCCAGGCAAAAATCGCCCCGCAAGGCTGCACCCTGACCACCGACGCCGTCTTCGGCACCATTGATCTCTTTCTGCCACCGGATATCAACGTCAATTTCCAGGTCTCCCAATTCCTGGGACACGCCGAAAACCGTTCCAAAAGTAGCGCCGGCAGTCCGACAATCACCATCCAGGGTGACGCGGTTTTCGGCAATATCCGGGTCGCCAATTAATATTCACCTGGCAGATTCGCAAAAGACCTTCGCATCGCAGAAGGTCTTTCTTTTCAGGGCTTTCTTGCGTATTTTCCCGGCATGTACAACAGCTGGTTTCATATTCGCGCCATCGCCCGGTACCTGCAGTCTGTTCTGCCCGATGCGGTTATCTACGGCTGTTATACGTATCAGAAAGACGAACTAGTCATTCGTTTCGCCGACGGCGATCAGTTGCAAGGCATCCAGCTGGCGTTTCACCCTCCTCTGCCGGGTCTGCAGCTGGAAAACCGGCTCGCCGAAGCCAGGCGGCATGTTGCCCTGTTCAAAAAGCTGACCGGAGAACGGATTCATTCGGTCAAATGGCACCGTTCCGACCGGCAAATTCTGATCTCCCTGAAAAACGATCAAAAATATCTCCTGCTGCAACTGTTTGGGATCAACGGAAATGGGTTCCTTCTGGACCCGAACTTCACAGTTCTCGATTCCTTCCGAAAAAGCCGGAAGGAGATAATGGTCCGCCCGGAGGAATTTACCACCCGGGATTCGCTCCACGTTCCGGAACCGGCATTCAGACAGATTCTGGCAGAACATCACGATCTGAACATCACCCAGATTGTCTCCCGTTTGCCCATTCCGGTTTTTAGCACGACTCTGACCGGAGAACTCTGCTATCGCAGCGGACTGAGCGATAAAATGCTGGTTACGAATTTATCAAACGAGCAGATCGGTATTTTATTTCACCACTACAACCACATATTAACGGAAATCAACCAAAACCACTACTTTGTCTATGAATCAGCAACTCCGCTATTTTCACTTTTGGCTTTGAAAAACAGACTATCTGTCCCCTGCGAATCCTTTACCGATCTCATCGCCGCCAGCCGGCATTATGTTGCGCTTTTTTATCAAGCCACAAACCGGGAACAGCTGCGCAAACTCTTAAGCAGCCGATTAGCTCTCGCCCTACAACAATTCCAGCGTAAGCTCCGCCGTCAGGAACAGGAGCTGCTAAATCTGCCCACCGCCACCGAATACCGCGAATGGGCGGATACCCTGTTGGCAAATATCCATCACCTCCCAAATCACTCCGACACCGTAACCCTGCCGAAATTGACAAATCCCAATCAGTCGCTGCGGATTCCCCTGAATCCGAAACTCACGATTGCCGAAAATGCCAATAAATTTTATACGAAAAGTCGCCAGATTGAAAACTCCCGCAAGGAGCTCCAGGATTCCATTCGGGATGCACAGGAATCTATTCGGAAAATCAGTCACCAACTGAAAACGGTACAGGCATGCCAGGATCTGAAAGAGATGCAGCAGATTCAGCAACAAATCCCGGCACGCCTTATCCAACAGCAGCCAGGTCCCGATTCCACAGAGCGGGAACCTTTTTACCGGTTCCGTGCCCATAATTGGGAACTGCTGGTCGGGAAAAGTGCCCGGGACAACGATCGGCTCAGTTTCAAACACGCCCGTCCCGAGGATTTCTGGTTCCATGCCGAGCACGGCACGGGTTCCCATGTCGTGGTCCGCAATCCCGGCAAGCAGGCATCGCTACCACCCGATATCATCGAATACGCTGCCGGAGTCGCCGCTTTTTACAGCAAGGCTAAGCACTCCGCGGTCGTGCCGGTGATCTATACTAAAAAGAAATACATCTGGAAACGCAAAAATATGCCGCCGGGTAAAGTTTTTACCAAATTCACCAAAAGCGTCATCGTGAAGCCGCTGGATCCGAAGGAATTGGTATAAGCAGAAACCATCGTGCTTCAAGAGCTTATAATAAAACCCCTTTAGGAATCCCGGGGCTATTCAAGCAGAGCCAAAACCCGGTGTCAAGCCGGTCGAAGACCAGGCTCTGATTCACTTTCGACGGGTCAGCCGGGTTTTAAAGACCATTGAAAACCAAAACCCGGTTGGCTTCGCGCGCCAGAGGCGTCCCTCAAGGGAAAACCGGGTTTTTATCCGATCATTTCTCAGACGACCTGAAGAATCGGCGGAATCAGAGATTCCGATGTGGAGCAGAATAATGAAATTTTCAGCATCAACCTAACATTGATAAAAATTCACCGAATCCCAATCATATCCAGGCATCCGAGAAAACTCTACAAATGCCGCATGCCTAAAATTTCATCTGCGAAACCGAGGAATCTCCCGCCGATTATTCCAGTCGAGGTCTTTTTTGGGTACTTTTTTCGACAGGGAAAAAAGTACCGATTCAACACCGGGGTTGAAACCCCCGTTGGTCAGGAGTTTCCCAATCCCCGAGTTGCCCCGTAGGTCACGCAGGACTCCATTGGAGGATCCCCATGGGAAAACTCGGGGCTATTCATGAGTTTATCCGGGAATGATGAATTGATTAAAGAAAATGAATTGCCACGGCTTTTAAGCCGTGGATCATAAGACCTCACATCCGACCCGGGTTTTAACCCGGATATTGTCCGGGATTGAAGTCCCTTTTAGGAAGGCGTTATCCTCATGTGTCATTCTGAACGCAACAAAGAAGCAAGCGTAGCGTAGTCCCGCTACAGCGGGGAATCTGTTCAGGTCGCGTCGATCATAAAAATTGATGGATGGAATTGTGCGAGAATATCTTTTAGGTTTAAAACCCCTTTTTTTTTAAAGAACTCTACCAATCCCCGAGTAAACTCGGGGCTATTCATAACATATTGAGTAGTAATCACTGCGTTCTTAGCGGTTAAATTATCATGTCTTATCGTAAATCAGTATGCTACAGATACTCCCGCATAAATCGCCCCAGCTCGTCAAAATGCAGCGTCAGCCCGATGCGGTGCGATTGCCCCAGTTCGGTATAGGAACCGCCCATCGCCAGACTGTAATCAATACTACCAAGAATTGTATTCAAGCCTAAACCGAGAAGGGCGCTGCCCAGGTTATCCCGTCCCAGGCGCAACAGGATGTGCTCTTTGATCTGCAGTTCCATGCCCAACCGAAACCCGCTGCTGATAAATCCCGGATTCCAATCCGCCTGATTGGTCTCACCCTCCAGCAGTATATCCATCCCGACGAAGGGTCGCAAAACTACCGGCATAAAATTTGGTGCAATTTGATAGGCGGTTCCCAGTTGAATGGATGGTACGATTAATTCGTTATCCCCATCGGGATAATATAAAAACGTCGTCGTGGCATCCCGAACGATTGCCCCGAGCCAGAGATTTTCCAGCACCCGATATTGAACCGCCAGGTCAAAGCCGATGCCAAATGCTGCGGTAGTACCGAGATTTTTGTACAGCGCTTTAACCGTTCCGCCGACATTCAGCGCCGGTTTAAACTGACGACCCATGGCAAAGAACAGAGCGTTTTCACTGGCGCCAAAGGTTCCGATCTTGCCGAAATCGAGCCGCTCGCCGGGATCCAGCTCACCGTTGCCGTTTTCATCAATCAGCGCCGAGCGCGTGTCGGGAATTCCGTCTACACCCGACCGAAAAAAGCTCAATCCGTAGGACCATTCGCCGGAGCCGGGCAGAACCAGCGATATATAGTCCAGATTCAGCACTCCGGCAAACTCCTCGGTATGCATAAATTCACCCGAAATAGACCGGGCATCTGCCAGCGTCGCCGGATTCCAGTAGACCGCTGCGGTGCTTTGCGGCATCGCCAGGGACGCCCCGCCGAGACTCATCTCGCGTACGCCCATACCGATCTTTAGAAACTCGCCGGCATACTTGTCACCCAGCGCCTGCACCGGCGGGCTTGTCATGCTGATGACCATTCCCACAATCAGGATCGAAATAATGTGCCGTCTGTGAATTTTTAAAAACGAATTATTGATCATGTTTCGGATTTAACCGGAGTGTTACCACGAATGTTCCCCGCCCTAAGTTCCGAATTCCTTTTTCAGCTGGTTCAGCTTTTCCAGCGCTTCGAGGGGTGTCATGGTATTGACATCCACCTCGTTGAGCCGCTTGCGTAGTTCACTCTCCCGCTGATCAAAGAGTCCCAGCTGATTGCGGTCCGGTTCCGGCATCTTTTTATATTTAATGCGGTCGGTCGGCAATATCCGCTCATCGCTGCTCAGATTCACCATAATTTCATTCGCCCGGTGAATGACCTCTGCCGGAATTCCCGCCATCTGGGCAACATGGATTCCGTAGCTCTTGTCACAGCCGCCGGGGATAATCTTGCGCAGGAATACCACCCGGTCGCCGTACTCTTTGACGGCAACATTCAGGTTCTTGACACGTTTCAGATATTTTTCCAACTCCGTCAATTCATGGTAATGGGTGGCAAAGAGGGTTTTCGCAGCTACCTCTTTATGCTGGTGCAGGTATTCTGTCACTGCCCAGGCGATGGACATCCCGTCATAGGTCGAGGTTCCGCGTCCGATCTCATCCAGCAGGATCAGCGACGCAGGGGTCACGTTATTTAGAATATTGGCGGTCTCGTTCATCTCCATCAGAAAGGTGGATTCACCCGCCGCTAGATTGTCGCTGGCACCGACCCGGGTAAAGATTTTATCTACGACACCGATTGATGCCTCCGCCGCCGGAATAAAACTGCCCATCTGCGCCATCAGCACAACCAGCCCCACCTGCCGGAGATAGGTGGATTTGCCCGCCATATTGGGACCGGTGATAATCAGAATCTGATTTTCACGATTGTCCACATCGGTATCATTGGGAATGAATTTTTCACCCGGCGGCAGCAGCGATTCCACGACGGGATGGCGTCCGTCTTTGATATAAATCCGGCTTTTTTCGGTCATCTCCGGTCGGTGGTAATCGTTCCGATCGGCGATCTCAGCCAAAGCACTGAGCACATCCAACTCGGCGATGACGGCGGCATTGTGCTGAATTGCTTTAATTTCTTTTAAAACCGCCGCCCGAATTTCCTGAAACTGCTCATATTCCAGCGCCGCTATCTGCTCCTCCGCCGTCAGCAATTTCTCCTCGTACTCTTTCAATTCCGGCGTAATGAAGCGCTCCGAATTAACCAGGGTCTGCTTGCGGATATAGGTCTCGGGTACCTTGTCTACATGGGGTTTGGTAATGTCAATATAATAGCCGAAAACGCGGTTATAGCCGACTTTCAGCGTTGGGATACCCAGCTTTTCCCGCTCACTGTTTTGCAATCGCATGATCCACTCTTTGCCATGCTTGATGATATAGCGATACTCGTCCAGCTCCTTGGAATAGCCATCGCGGATAAAGCCCCCTTCGCGGATCGAGAGCGGCAGGTCCTGGTCTTTAATCGCCCGGTCCAGCAGCTGCACTAAAGGCTGCAGCGGTTTCAATGCCGTCTGCAACGTCTTGAAAATCGGCTTTGTCGCGATAATTTCCAGCATCTCTGGAATCAACTCCAGGGTAGTCTGCAGATTACGCAGTTCCCGGGCACCGGCTCGGTTGGTAGTCAGGCGCGACAGCAATCGCTCCAGATCGCTGGTTTTGCTCAGCAGTTTACGTAAAGCCCGGCGCTTATCATGCTGTTTATAAAAATACTCCACCCGGTTGTGGCGTTCTTTGATCGCTTCAATGACCCGCAAGGGCGACCGAATCCACTTCACCAGCAAGCGACTGCCCGCCGGGGTCACCGTGTCATTAATAACGCTGAAAAGGGTTCCCTGCTCGCTACCCGCCTGCATACTGCGAAAGAGTTCCAGATTGCGCTGGGTAAACTCATCAATCAGGACAAAATCTTTATCAATTTGCAGACGAAGGCTGGCGATGTGTTCCAGATTGGTCTGATGATTTTGTCGTAGATAGCTGATGATCGGCCCAGCCGCCATAATGCCGAGCACCGCCTTCTCGCAGCCGAATCCTTTCAGCGTCTTCGTCCGAAAATGATTGGTCAGCGTTTCGTAAGCCATTTCCCGGGTATAAAAAAAGTCATCCAGCGGGGTGATTCGCAAAACCTGCCGACCGAAGAGCGCATTGACCTCACCGGAAAGTCGCTCCGGGCAAAGGATTTCTGATGGTTGCAGCGCCATGACGGTCTCTTTCAGCCTGTCAGGCGTCGTTTCGCTAAGATGAAATTCACCGGTGGAGACATCAACAGTGGCAACGCCCGCCGCGGACTCGTTGTAAACCACTGAAATCAGATAGTTATTTTTATCTTTTTCGAGATAATTATCGGTGATAGCAGTGCCCGGCGTCACCAGCTCGACCACCTCCCGTCGGACGATGCCTTTAGCCAGTTTCGGGTCCTCCACCTGCTCGCAGATGGCGACTTTCAGACCTGCCCGGATTAGCTTGTGCAGATAATTATCCAGAGCATGATAGGGAAAACCCGCCAGCGGGACGGCGGCGGCTTTGCCGTTGGCGCGTTTAGTGAGGGTGATGTTCAGTATCCTGGCGGCGGTTTTGGCATCCTCCCGGAAGGTTTCATAAAAATCCCCCATCCGGAACAGCAGCAGCGCATCGGGATATTTGGACTTGATCGCGCTGAATTGGCGCATCACCGGTGTGGATTCATCAATATGTTCGCTCTTTTTTGTCATCTCAACTCAGTTTCAAATATACGGAATCACAGAATAAGATTAAAACACGATATCACGATTCTAATTCAATCCCCGCCGGTCACCATCCCGATAGGTCAACCCTTCCCGATCGTAATAATTTAATACCGGCACCGCCCATTTGCGGCTGGTGTGCAGAACCGCTTTCAGTTCGCTGACCGTCGCCATCTGGTGCTGTTCAAGGTACTCTCTGATTCGCTTTTTACCGTCCCTGAGCGTCTCGGTATGGATATACATATCCCGGTCCAGTTGTACAATCCGCTGAGTTTCCAAAAGATAGGCAATGATCTGCTGAAACTCCTTCTCTGAATAATCACCGGCAAAATCCGCATGGCTGATCTTCGGCGGTTCAAAACCCCCTGCCCGCAGCGCTTCTTCAATTTTAGCAATCAACTGCTCCTGCCCGGCGGATAATTCGATCCGAAAATCGCTCGCCGCCACACGTTCACCGGTCAATTTGATTAACCCTTTTTCAGAAAGAGCTTTTAGAAGATAATTCATCAACTCAACGGAAATTTGCAGGTTCCCGCACAATTCCGGGCGCAACATTCCCGGCGATAGCGGCTGGTTGTGATGGTAATCATTCAGAACCTGGGGAATTTTCAGCTTTAATTTCTCCAGCGGTGCGTGGACCGTGTAGAATTTATCAATTGCCACAATCGTCTTTTTCACCGTCAATTCCCGAAGATAGTCATCAACCTTTGCAGGCGGCATTGAAAAACGGCGCGCCAAATCAGATTCGGTAAACAGAGCTGGAAAATTTTCTGCCAGATAAAATTCAATCAAATCCCGGTCATTCTTTTCCATCAGACCACGGAGTGATTCGGCGGCTGAGATTGATTTTTTACGCAGCGGCTGGGCGGCTACCTCCAGCACAATCCCACCGCCGATAGTCTGCATCGGTGAATAGCGCCGGATGACAAAACGATCCCGGAAACCGGCACAGAGCGGTTTTTCAAACAGCAGCTGCCCAATCGCCGCTGCGCCCGGCAACAGGCGATCCCGTCCAATCAGGCGCACCCGTGCCAGATACTCGCCCGTCCCCAGATGCACCCGCACCACGGCATTATATTTCAGCGGCTCGGCAGCGGGCAATATTTCCAGCCAAATGGTCATTATCCGACCACTCTGAAAAAATCCAGGCGTCGCCAGGACCATGCCCCGACTGATCGCACGGCAATCAATCCCCTGAATATTAATCGCCGCCCGGTGCCCGGCGCAGACCGCTTCCAGAGCGCGATTATGGGATTGAATACCACGCACCTTGACCACCCTTTGCAGCGGCAGGAGCTCCGGTCTATCACCAACCCGAACCCGACCGCCGATGACCGTTCCCGTTACAACAGTTCCATATCCTTTCGCACTGAACACCCGATCTACCGGCAGTCGGAAGAGCTCGCTCTCCAGCGATTCACCAGCCTGTCTTTCCGGCAATTGCAGCAGATAATCCCGGAGTTCAGCAATCCCGCTGCCATTGACGGCAGACACACGAAAGAGCTCGGCATTTTCAAGAAAACTGCCCTTGACAAAATCGCGGATATCCGCCTCTACCAGCTCCAGCCAGTCCCCTTTCACCAGGTCCGTTTTAGTAATCACGATAACGCCCTGCCGGACATTGAGCAGGCGCAAAATTTCGAAGTGCTCCCGGGTCTGCGGCATAATCCCATCATCCGCCGCAATTACTAGCATACCGGTATCAATCGTACTGGCGCCGGTGACCATATTTTTGATAAATTTTTCATGCCCCGGCACATCAATAAAAGCGATATTCTCATTGAGAAAGGCAAAACCGATGTCAATGGTCATGCCCCGCTCTTTTTCCTCGATCAACCGGTCGGGGTCGGTTCCGGTCAGCTCCCGGATCAGGGTTGACTTACCGTGATCAATATGCCCGGCGGTACCAATCAGAACGGGGCGCGCCATCACTTGCCTCGCTTCGACGCAACGGCTTCCGCCACCCGGTTCAGCGCATTCACAATAAAAGGCAGCTCTTTGTCTGCCACGGCTTTCAGATCCAGAAAAAATTGTCCCGCCCGAATATAACCGACCACCGGCGGGTCCTGCTGCCGAAACAGTGCCGCCAGTTTCACTTCGGAAATTTTATCACACTGAATTCGCAGCACCACACTGGGAATCGTCTCTGTGGGCAGCGAGCCGCTACCGGCTTCAGCGACCGAATCGAGAATTTCAACCCGAAAGAACCTTTTTGCCACATCATCAAGACCGGTAAGAACTGTATTCGCCATTTTGCGCAGAGACTCACGGCTGCGCGTCAGAAACCGGTAGGTCTGGATATCAGGCGGTCCGCTCTCCACCATATAGCGACTCAGAATGAACGCCAGCATGCTCAGAATCAATTTATCGCAACGCACAACCCGCATCAGCGGATTTTTTCTGAGCTTGTTTACGTACTCACGCTTACCGACCACAATACCAGCCTGCACACCGCCCAGCAGCTTATCACCACTAAAGCTGACCAGGTCAAAGCCCCGGGCAACGGCGTCAGCGACAACCGTTTCATGCGGCAGACCCAGGGATTCCATATTGATCAACGCACCGCTGCCCAGGTCCAGCAAGACCGGCAGATTGTGATGATGCGCCAATTCGATTATATCGGACTCCGCCGGTTTGGTGGTAAATCCCTGAATCCGGTAGTTGGAGGTATGTGCCAGCAGGATAGCGGCGGTACGGGATGTAATGGCATTTTCATAATCGGCTAAATGAGTCCGGTTGGTAGTACCAATTTCCACCATTTTGGCGCCGCTCTTTTTCATCACGTCGGGCAGACGAAAAGAGCCGCCGATTTCGATCAGCTCGCCCCGGGATACAATCACCTCCCTGCGGTTTGCCACACTGTTCAGCATCAACAGAACGGCGGCGGCGTTATTGTTGACCACCGCCGATTGCTGGGCACCGGACAGGAGAGTCAGATAGTCGTTCACCAAGTCCAGTCGCTCACCCCGCCTGCCGCGTTCCAGGTCAATTTCAAGATTCACATATCCGCAAGCGATATTTTGCAGATACTGGAGCGCGTGTTCGCCCAGCGGCGCCCGCCCCAGCCCGGTATGCAGCACCACACCGGTGGCGTTGACGACCCGCTGCAAGGGGGTTTCCAGGAGCACTCTGATCTGGGCTTGAACATTGGCTTTGACCCTTTTTACCGCTTCACTTCGTGATGTCAGCGGAATGCCGCCGGTGGTTATCTGCCGGCGCAAGCGCTCCAGCTCCCGCCGAATAATCTCCGCCCGGATCGTCGTTTTGATATTGCCCCCCTCAATTTTATCAAGCATTTCATTGACCGAGGGTAAAAATTCAAAGCTGTGAATTTGCTTTGCTTGCATGGCTATCTCAATCGTTTTTAGATAATATTTGATTAATGCGGTCCGCCGGAAACGCTCCCGCACGCAGAATCTCCCAGCCATCGGCATGCAGTTTTAAAATTGTGGAGCCGGGACTATCCGGCGCTTTGCCGTTATCAATGATGACTTTAATCTGATCAGAAAAGTAAGCCCGGATGTCTTCCACGGAACCTGCCGGTTTGGCGCCGGCGGGATTGATACTTGTCGTCGAAACCGGGTGAGGATATCCCGCCAAAAGACGATTCAACGGAGGCAGATCAACCACCCGCACTCCGATGTAGCCGTCGCCGACAAAGGGCGCCGGAAACTGTTGCGGTGATTTGATTGGCAGCAGCAGCGTCAACTTTTCGGGCAGAAGTAAATTGATTGCCCTGATTTGGAATTCACTCAAATGGTCAAAGTCCGCCAGCAGGCATTCCCGGTCAGGATAGAGAATACTGATCGGTTTCCCGGCACTGCGCCCCTTCAGCGTCAGCAGGCGCGCCACGCCCCGGGGTTGATATATATCCACGCCCAGACCATAGAGAGTGTCAGACGGATAGGCGATGAGTTCTCCTCTTGCCAGTGTTTGAAATAACACTCGCCGGTCGGTTTCCGTGTAATCTGCCAGGCGGATGATGCGGGAAGACATATTCAGCGCTGCTCCTCCAATAACGCCCCTGGTGGACGGGTTTTCCAGCGGCGGTGAATCCAGTAATATTGCTCCGGATGTTGCACGATCAGCGTTTCAAAGTAACTGGTGTACTCCTGAATCAGGTGATTGATTCTGGATTTTTCATCCATTGATTCCGGTGTTTCCAGAGTAAATTTTTGGAACCGAATATGGTAGCGCCCGCGCTGATTCAGCAGGCAACTGCCCAGCAGAACCGGGCAATTTTTCCGCAGGGCAAACAAAATCGGTCCCCGGAAACTGGAGGTCCATTGATTTAAAAATTTGACCCATTCACCCTTTCTGCCGGCATTCTGATCGGCAATCAGATAAAGCAGCCGGTCATCCCGGATAAAGCGCATGGTCGGCAATGTATAACGCCGCCCTTTGGGAAAAATGAGCAGCCCATTCCGTGTCCGGATTTCCGTTACCAGCCGGTCAGCCAGTGGATTTTTCAGGCGGGCGGCAACCGCCGCTATCTGGTAGCCCCGGCGAGCCAGCCAGTCGGCAATCAGTTCCCAGTTGCCCAAATGAAACAGGATAATGACCACACCCTTTCTTTGGCGGACGGCTTCCTCCAGCGCCCGTGCCTCCACCCGGTCAATCATCTGATTGAAACGCACCGTACTGAATTGGTAACCGGAAAAAATATCAAAATAAACCAATGCCAGATTCAGGTAGAACCGCCGGATCATTTTCCTGTACCAGGTTGCGGACTTATCGGGGAACGCCCGTATCAAATTGCCTTCGATGATCCTTTTGCGATAGGGAAAAATACAGGCAAAAATTAAGCCGGTAATTTTCGCCAATTGCCGCCGGTTTCCATGGGATATCCGCGGCAGCAGCCGGTTTAACCAGAAGAGTGCCCAATATTCAATTTTTTCCCTAAGCGTAATTGCAGGAACGCTCATGCGCAGCCATTTACCTGTTTTTCCTGACGCCGGCTATTCCGGGTAGGTTCGCCGATAGACATCGTGCATCGTTTCAGCCCCGGTTTGCAATTTCTGGTAGGCATAGCGCAGCGCTTTATGAAAACTCTCTTTGTGATTATGCTCATGCTGATAAAAGGTGTCAATCCAGTCAATCAGATCATTTTTACCGTTCTCATCCAGATTCCGGAAAATGGCGAAGAGGGGTTCGGCGATTTCAGTCTGGTACCGCGGCGTAACGGATTTCAATTTGCGGCTGGCTTGCAGCTCTTTTTCAATCTCATGGGTCCGATACAGATAGGCGTGTAAAAAGACCTTTTTCTCTTCCCGCGTCAGCGCCTTCCAGTATATCATCTGACCGTAGGCGGCATAGTCAACATTTTTTATCGGGACGGGCTTCTGCGCCGGCGCCGGTATGCCGAACGCAATGATGAAAACGCTAATTAAGATATGTTTTAACATCCCTTTATTCTCCTTTAAATCGCCAATTTATCAATCTCCTCCAGCAGCCGCTCGATGACCTGGGATTCGGGAATTTTAGCCACGACGGTACCTTTTTTAAATAGTAAAAAATTCTGTTTGCCGCCCGCCACTCCCAGATCGGCTTCCCGGGCTTCGCCAGGACCATTTACGGCACATCCCATGACGGCAACGGTCACCGGTTTCTGGATGGATTTCACTTTCGTTTCCAGCTCTTTGACAATGCTGATAATATCCACCTCCGCCCTTCCGCAGGTCGGACAGGAGATGATTGTCACACCTTTTTTGACCATTTCCAGGGATTTTAAAATCTCAAACCCGGCGCGCACTTCCTGAACCGGATCGTCGGTCAAAGAGACCCGGATGGTATCACCGATACCTTCAGCCAGCAAGGTACCAATACCGATCGCCGATTTGATGGTCCCCTGCCAGGGGGGACCGGCTTCCGTGACACCCAGGTGCAGCGGATAATCGAAGCGTTCGGCGAACAGGCGATTGGCAGCGATCATCAGCGGCACACTGCTGGCTTTCAGAGCAACAATGATATCTTCAAAACCGACATCCTCACAAATCCGGATATGCCGGGCGGCACTTTCCACCATAGCCTCGGCGGTCGGATGACCGTACTTCTCAAGCATCTCCTTTTCCAGGGAGCCGGAATTGACGCCGATGCGGATCGGCACTTGCGCTGCCTGCGCTGCCGTCAGGACTGTTTTGACCCGCTCACTGCTGCCGATATTGCCGGGATTAATCCGGATTTTATCGGCGCCGGCGTCAATCGCCCGCAATGCCAAGCGGTAGTTGAAGTGAATATCGGCAACCAGCGGAACCGTCATCGCCTTTTTAATCTCTGCCAGAGTAGCGGCGGCGGCTTCGTCAGGCACAGTCACCCGAATCAGCTGACAACCCGCCGCTTCCAGTTCTCTGATCTGGCGAATCACCGCGGCAACATCTGCCGTGTGCGGCGTGGTCATGGATTGAACGCTGACGGGAAAACCGCCACCCACGGGCAGCGTACCCACCGTCACAATTCTGCTGATGCGACCCTTTTTATCCATCATAGCCGCAAATTAATACCACCATCCGTTCTTCACAACAAAAATCCAGGGCAATCACTCTGCATAAGGCTCCGCCAGATACCGCCTGGCTTCTTCCATGGCGGCGCTGCGATTGTCCAGGGCGGCGGCTTTCTTGTACATAGAGACAGCCGCCTGTCGCCGACCCTGCAGATCGTAGACCTTACCCAGACGCACACAGGCATTGCCCAGATCGAAATCCATTTCCGAGTCGTAAGCCGCGATATATTCGGACAGCAACCGTGCCGCCAGTTCCAGATCACCTTCGAGAAATGCCCGACTGCCCCGAAAAAGTGTCAGGCGTTTTTGGTACTCCTTGCGAAAAAAAGGCTCCATCGTGGGCAGACGCTTCTCAATTCGCGCCAGATTCTCTTCAATCGCCGGATTGCCGGACTGAATTTTCATCTCCGCGTACATATAATTGAAATAGGGATTGTCGGGGAAATCCTCCAGAAGCATATCCAGCCAGCGTTGCGCCTCGCGGTAATTGGCTTCGAAATAAAGATTGAGATAGGCTAAGAGGTTACGCGCTTCATAACGGCTATAGTTCCCCTGCAGGGCGGCTGTCTCAATCTGCTGCAAGCCCTCCTCCTTGGAGCCGGAAATTTGCAGAATCCAGGAAGCGATTTTCATGAATTTTGATGACAAGCCGACGTAGTAATTAAATACGCCGAAAGCAATAATAACATCAGGATCATCGGGATTCTCTTTTAAAGCCGATTTAAAGTTACGGATAATCCGGTAACCGCTGATTAAAACTCCCAGATAGTCCTTTTCCGCCAGCAACACCCGCGCCCGCAGACCGTTTGCCAGCCCCATATAGTAGATAATTTCCGTGTTTTCAGGGTCCAGCAGCAGCTGCCGGCGATAATCGAGCAGTACATCTTCAATATCAGCCAACAATTCCCTGTTCCCGGAGGCATGTCCATATTTGCCCTGATTATAAATCCACTCGTTAGCCACGGCGCCAAACGGACCGAGCGGATGATAGGGTTCATGGCGCGCCGCTTCCAGAAAAATATCCCGCGCCTGTTTATGCTCCATCCGGTTCATGGCTTTGAGGGCTTCCTGCAGGCGCGCCTCCTGCAGTTCGGCGGTTTGGGCTCCCAGGGGGAGAGTCATTTTAAGAGAAAGGCAGAGAGTCAGCAGAGTGGTGCGGATCAATTTCATTTTATACTGTCTTTTCAGCGTATGTTTAGGAAAATGCCCCAATTCCTCGGGGCATTTCGATTATCGTATTGCAAGCGTTCAATCGGATTACTCAATAAAATCGGCTTCCATAAAATCTTCCAGACGAAAACGCCCCTCCTTTTCCAATTCCCGCACCTTTTCGACAATCAGCTTTTGCGCCGCTTCCACTTTCCGGCGCGGCTGCGGACCCTCCAGTAGCTCCATCTCATCTTCCAGAATGATCTGGGTGCGTTGCGGCAGTGAATTGATAAAGAGCTCCTTTATTTCTTCGCTTTGTCCCTTCAGGGCGTAGGCAATCTCAGAAGCTTCCACGGATTTCAATACATCGGAAAGAATGTCGTGGGGCAGTTTCGGCAGGTCTTCAAAACTGAAATAGTGACGTTTGACCTCCTGGACGATATCGGGCGCCTCTTTCTCCAAATGCTCCAGAAAACGCTTTTCATCCTTGGGGCGCATCTGACTGAGAATGCCGGCCAGATTTTGACCGCCTCCCCGTTTGAATTCCGAAGCCCGGGGAATAAAAGCCGATTTTTCCTTTAATTCATTGGCAATGCTGACGACTCCTTCGAGCGGAATGTCGTCCAGATGACCGATTTCGGTCACAACTTTGGGCTGAATCGTCGGGTCCAGCGCCTGCAGCACGTTTACCTGACGTTCCACCGACAGCTGGGCAATCGTCAGTGCCATAATGCGCGGCGATTCTGTACCGATCAGATAGACAACCTGTTCGTCGGTCAGGTTGTTTAAAAACTCAAAGGGCTTTTTGGTCTCCTCAGTAGCCGGTGTGAATTTTTCCGAGACAAAACTGAAATAAAACTCCTCCAGAATCTCTTTTTTGACCTGAAATGGAATATTATTGATTGCCGCCATCCGCTGACGCACCTTTTGAATCTGCTCTTTGCTCATCCCTTTGAACAGTTGCAGCGCCAGATTATTTCCCAATGTTTTAAACAGGATGGCTACTTTATCTAAACCGTCGAGATTTTTAAAATCCACCATTGTTTTTCTTCCTCCTTAGAATTCCGATTCGCTCTCTTCGGCTTGTTTCTGCTGGCTTAACCACTCATTGATCACGCGGGAAGCCGTCTCGGGCTGTCCGACGCTCATGGAGATAACCGATTGCTTAATGCCCTTCATCTCCTCTTTGGCAACATTTAAATCATTGGACTCTTCCTGTTTGGGTGTTTCTGCCGCCGGCACAGCCTGGGCCGTCGGTTCCGCGGGTGCAGCAGGAGTCGGCTGCTGGACCGGTTGCTGCGGTGCGGGCGCCGGTTGCTGTGGACGCGGTCCCATGGGTACCTTGGTCCCATAACCCCATTCCAATTCCTGGCGCTTCTGATGATTCCGCCGGTTAACCAGCAAAATGATCAGCAGCACAATCAGCGCAACGGCAAAGAGTCCTAAAATGATATAGATGACCTGATTATCCATCTTGGCGAATCCGGGCGGAGTTGTTTCCAGGGCGCCCATTTCCAATTCCTGCAGCCGGCGGTTGCTTTCCCGCAGCTGCTCTTTCAGATTGTATAATTCTGTCTCACGGGCATCAGCCAGCGCGCGGGTTTGTTCCTTTTGATCGTCCGAAATCTGCGGCGATTCCAGCTGATCCTTTAAATCCGTAATTTGCCGGCGCAGCTCCTGAATTCGCAGCGAATCCCGAACGACTGCCTGTCGTTCCAGCTGTTTTTGTCGTTCAATTTGGGACAGTCTTTCGGCTTCCTGCTGGCGGCGTTCGAGATTATCAATTTTTTCGGCAATATTTTTCAGGATAATGGCTTCCGCGGCATCCTGATCTTCCCGTTTTTTAAAGGAGGCGGTCATAACGCTGATAACATCACCCCGGGAACGGTCGTAATGGGAGGCGACGGCAACTACCTGACGGACATTTTCGATAATTTCAGGAGTAACCCCATCCTCCATAATGATATTGACCTGTTGCCTCTTAATTACCGGAATTGCCGGTCCTGCTGAGCGGGTCATCTTTGCAGGCTTTTTCGCCACCGCCTGAGCGGGTTCCTGGGTAACTTCCTCCGGTGGTCCTTCCCGCAGGGTTGTCGGGGATACGCCCTGTTCCGCCCGGACCACCTCTTCGGGTGTTTCAAAACCGGGGAGCGGCAAGCCAAGCTCCGTACTCTTTCTTACCGGGCGTTGCCCCTCTGCCTGTTCCGGAACCGTCTCAATCTGTACCTGAGCACTTGATCGGCTAGTCTCTTCGGCTTCCGCCTCCGTATCTTCTGCCGCCTGAAACTCCAGTTCAACAACCACATCAACTACAAATTTTATATCGTCGAGGAGTTTATCCAGCGCATCGGAGATACGCTCCCGCAGACTGTTTTCCAGTACCAGCTTTTGGGAAAGATAGGACATTTGGCTGTCTTGAGACGGTGTCCAAGTAACCGCCACCATCAGGATCATCCCCAGGACTATCCATTTATTGAATCTTTTCCGACTCTTGAACATCGTACCTCTCCTAATTTATAAAATTGTCAAAAAGAATATCTCAACCCGCCGATTCATCGCCATGCGTTGCGGTGTCGCATTGGCATCTGCGATTGTTGCTCCGGGTGCCCGCGGACGTGTATCGGCGTACCCGATAGCCTGAAACCGTTCGGGCGGAATCCCTCGGGCGATGTAGTAACGTACCACCTGCGCCGCCCGCGCCGCCGAGAGCTCCCAATTGGAGGGAAACATTACCGACCGAATCGGTACATTATCGGTATGCCCCTCAATAGCGATGGGATACGTGGATTTCTTCATCATATCTTCGAATTTATTTAAAATCGGGTAGATTCGGGGATTCAGGTCGGCACTGCCGATTCCAAAGGATATCTCGCTGGGAATCTTGATGGCGACACCGCGCTCGCTGGTCTCGACTTGAATCTGCTCCTGTAAATTTTCCTCTTCAATGACCTTGACCACATCGGAATAGATTTCCGCCAGAGAATATTTTTGGGTTTTGGTCTTTTTCCCCAGCGCCTGTCCGACAGAATCACTGAACTGTTCCAGCTTGACGGGGTCAATAGTGGACATGGAGAAGAGCAGCACGAAAAAGGTCATCAGCAGAGTCATCATATCACCGTAGGTTATCAGCCACGGCTCTTGCTCTTTACCGGATTCCTCGATTAAATTTTTCCGCTTGCGCCTGATTTCTTCAGCCATTCAACCTTATTCCTCGGGTTTTTTCCAGTCACGCGGGCGCAGATAAGAATTCAGTTTTTCACGCACGATCAGGGGATGCTTGCGGGCATGAATCAGTAATACCCCCTCGATCAGCATCTGCTGCATCATTGTCTGGTTCTTAATTCGGATTTCGAATTTTTCCGCCATGGGATTAAAAAACATATTCGCCAGAATTGTCCCATAAAAAGTCGTAATCAGGGCGGCACCCATTCCGGCGCCCAACACCGCCATAGGATCATCACCGCCACCAGCCATATCAGCCATTCCATAAAGCATCACCACCAGACCGATCAGGGTTCCGATCATCCCGAACGCCGGCGAATATTTACCCATCGTGCGCAGCACGTTGGCTTCGCCCTTCTCCCGCAATATCCGGTTCTCGATGCGGGTTTCCAGAATTTCCCGAATTTCATCGGGATTATAGCCGTCAATTACCATCTGGAGACCATCACGAAGGAAGAAATTCTTAACGCTACCCAGCGATTTTTCCAACTCCTGCATGCTCTTACGAGCAATCGGCGCCAACTCTACAATGGCCTCTACTTCACTGGGCATATCAATTTTCTGCTTTTTAAACACTGCCATCGCAGAGCGCAGCAAACCAAAGACATCCCGCATCGAAAAGCTTAACAGAGTTGCGGCAAAGGAACCTCCCGCCACAATCAGAAAACTGGACAGGCTGACAAAAACGATAAAATTTGGGGTTAACTGGTAGATTCCCAGGACAATCAGTCCAATGCCGGCAAAAATACCTAATAAACTCGCTATATCCATAGACTGCTTTCCTCTATTCCTTCCGGGTTGATCCGGTGCTTCTCAGACGGTTTTCGTTCAGTGCCCGTAAAATATTGCGGACGTCGTCATATTCGGGGTCAATGCGCAGTGCCAGATTCCAGTTGATTGTTGCCCGGTCAATATCGCCCAGTTTATAGTAGATAGAACCCCGGCGGGCATAAGCCAGCGCCAGATTGGGATTCAGCTCGATCGCCGCTTCCACCTCCTGTAGCGCTTCCCGGTAATCACCGGCATAGAAATAGCGCAATGACCGGGAAAGATGCTTCAGAGCTAAATTAATATTCTGTTCCATGGCGTGTTTTGCCAGTTTGGCGGAGCGTACGGAATCCTCCAGCACCGCCGTTTTCTGGCGCAGCTGGGCGACCTCACTGGTCAGATATTTTATCTCTGCTTCAAATATTTTCAGGGAATCTCTCAGCTTGGCAATTTCATAATCGGCGGCTTTCAGCGTCGAATCCAGCTTGATAGCGAACTGCTCCTCCATATCCAGAATCAGCTGGGTCTCTTCATCAACCATCCCTTCCAGACGGCGACGGCGGGCGCTCTCCGGCTTGACCCGGGGAATCCGAAAATCCAGTCCGATATTCAGGCTGGGATAATTTTTTGTAGTGCTGAGGTCAAAGTCATCGGCGCCGAAATTGTACAGCTTGACCAGATTATTGACACCGAACATCAGGTTATAATCCTTAGTGAAGGGAATCCGAACACCGGCATTGATCCCGCCGCCGTCAAATTCCCCGATAAACTCGACACCGCCCCGTTCCGCCATGATGCTGGTATGCAGCAGAATCCCGGCAAAGACACCCGCGCTGGTGGTTGAATCGCTGCCAAAGCCGGTTGCCAAACCGCCGGTTCCAAATCCCATGTAGGTACAGAGATTGCTGGTTTCAAACTGCTTTTCATTACTGATCACACCGAAAATTGAGAGGGTCTTTGTATCAATATTGAGCTCTTTATCGCCCTGCTTCAGAACCAAATCATGTACACCGGCGGAAAAACTGATGTCGCCATACACAAAGAGGCGCTTCTGAAAATGCAGACCGAATTCCACCGGCGGAGCGGAACCAACGCCTTGAATGGAGGTAATTCCAATTTTAAAAGTATTGGACAGATCGGTTTCAAAAAATACCCCCCGCGTGATCAGCGTATCGGCAAAACCGTAAATATCTGTGCTGATTCCCGTCCGGAATACATAGGGAGTCCGGTAAATACTGCTGGTTGGAATCTTCAGCATATAACCGGGCTTGGTAAACGCCACCCGGGTCACCTGACCGGAGAGAGTGATGGTCGAGATTATGCATATTAAGAGGATATTACCACGTTTTATCATCAATTCCTACTCCCTTTTGGTCTCAATCCATGGTACCCAATCGCTTCAGTTCCAGATCCGCCAGTTTAGCCATCTGACCCTCCGGAAATCTTCTGAGAAGTCGTTTCAAAAAAATTGCCGCCATCTTTTTATCCCCCAGTTTGCGATAGGTAACCGCCGTCAGAAAAAGCGCATCATCCAGATTTTCACACAGTGGATATTCTACGACTTTTTTCAGATATTCTAAAGCAAGATATTCATCTTTCAGGTAAATATAGCAATTCCCGATCCAGAAATAGGCGTCTCCGATCTGTGCACCGGGTAAATCGCTTTCGATACTTTTCTGAAAATAATCTATCGCAATCGGATAATTTTTCGCGAGATAGGCAGCCTGCCCCTTTTCAAAAAAGCGCTCGCCCTCCTTTTTGGTATAGCGAATCCGGGGTGTGCTCAATTCGGCATAGGGCGATTGAAAGACCAGCTGCTTCAGCCGCTGATTTTCAACAATCAGCGAGTCCACCCGCCGCCGGATTGCCGCGAATTGCCGCTCGGTTTTTTCACGGGAGCGGGAAAGGGCCAAAGAGAGGGAGTCCATTTGGTTCTGTAGGTGAACCAAAGCTGGGTTCGCAACGCCAATGCCTTGAAGGGGGGCAGACTCCCTCGCTGGCTCTATGGTTATCCCTAAATCGTACATAAATCCTTGATCCGCAGTCCCCCTGCTGCTATCCACTGTCTGGGCTGAAATTGCAAGGGGTATAACCAACATAATTGCAAAACGAATCACATTCCTGTTCAAAACTTTTCTTGAGTCGTTAAATATTTTTGCGCTTTTTCTACCAATTCGCTATGGGGAAATTCGTGTTCAAGCCGTTTAAAGGCAGCCAGCGCTTCCGGCTGATTGTTCATTTTCAGATAGCTCATGCCGATTTTAAAAAGCGCCGCATCGGCTTTGTTGCCATCACCCAGCGGTTTCACCTTTTGAAACGCTTCCACGGCTTGGGAATATTTTTCCTGGGAATAGAGGTTTTCGCCCAACCAGTACTGGCAATTATCAGCCAGCGGGTGGCGTTTACTGAGTTGCAATAATTTCTCGAATTGCGTCACGCTGGCGGTATAATTACGGTCAAAATAGAGATTCAGCGCCTCGTTGTATTTCGTCCGATATTCCGAATCATCCACATCGGAAATCAGTGTGTCAGTCTCTTCGGTAACTACGTTCGTGGTCTTGATGGATTCCAGAATTTCCTGGGTCAGCGCCCTGTCCTCATCAAAAGTATTGACGATGAGCTTGAAATTCTCCACCTGATTCTGCTGTTCCTTCAAAGAATCCACTTCCGACTGTTTTGCCAACAGGGAATCTCTCAGCCGCTCATTATACCTTTTCAGTCGCTCAATCTCATCCCGGATCGCCTGCAGCTCGGCATCGTGGATACTCAGGTCGGACTGCAGCTCCAAAACTTCCACGTTCTTGTTGCTGAGCTCGGCTCTCTTTTCAGATATCTCGATTAGCGTTGAATCGGTCTGCGCACAGACGAATGTGACCAGGAGGGTCAGCCAAAATAGATTCTTGAATCGGAAAAACGGCATTATTGATACTGCTCCCATTCAATGGTGTAGGAATACCCGATAAAACTGCCAAAATCCTTCGGAATGATTAGTTCGAATTTCCCGGTTGCGCCGGGGAGCAGTGAATTATTGGTCGTAATTCCGGAGTCTTCAAAAGTAAAATAACTGCCTTCCACAAAAGCGGTGCGGGTTTTGGTATCCCCGCTCCAGTTTTTCCGAAAGATAAAATTGACTTTGACAAAATCCGCCCGCCGGGCACCGATATTTTTCACTTCACCGGAAAAAATGGTGTTTCCGGAGCGGTCTTTGCGCTCACTGATATTACCTAAAAGGACACAGTTGGCTGTTTTGACGCTGCTCTCGGGTATCTGCGCCGGTTCTCCCGATTTTGAGATATAGCCGGGCTGCGGAACCGACGGGTAAGCCGCTCTTTTCTGAACATCACTGACCAGTTCCTGCGGAACATACTTCTGCGCCGGCTCTTCCGGGACATTGGTAATGACCCGGACTATCGAGGATTTATCAAGCACCAGATAACCAACCAGGGTTTCAACCTTGATGATTTTATCGTCCTGATAGATGATTTTACCGTAAATCGAGGTTCCGTTGTCGGTAATAATCTCTTTGTCGTAGATCGCCAGCGGATTCATCCACATCTGACTGTTCGCCTGCAACTCTTCCAGCTGTGAGCGCAGGTGTTTGAGTTCGGCGGCGAGCTTTTTGACTTCAAAGGTCAGCTCGTTCACCACGTAATTCTGATCCGGGCTGCCGCTGCGAAGCGGGGCAGCCGGTACTGTTTTTACCTCTGCCGAACCCGCTGTTGCCGTTCCAGTGGCTGGTGCTGTCTGCGATTCGCTCGCCGGTTGAGCGGATTTGACTAACTCTGTTTCACTCTTATCCGCTGATTTGCTGCCGAAAAGGCTGCAACCTTGCATAAGAGGAAATATGAGGAGGGCTGCAAAAAATATTTTGGCTTTCATAATCCCACACCTTCAGGTATAAAGTGTCTAAAAATTTACGATTGACACTATGGCGTTGCATTCAGAAAAAATATAGTCTCCATATCGGGTGAATGTCAAGGAAAAAATAATGAAAATAGGCAAGTTAGCCAGATGACTTAAATTGTTAATTGAAGTGTTGACTCCAGTGGCTTTGCTTTCAGTTGCCCTTAATCTCATTTGTCCGGTCACACTTCGTGCACCGCCTTACAGCGGAAACCGTAGAATTGCCGCCAGATGGCCGTATTTTTCCATGGATTGCTGGATATATTGCACGTTTATCCCCTGCTGAAGCGCAATATGCAGCATGTGTTCGCTGATGTTCTGGGTGCGCTCCATCGGACCGCCGTGTTCGGGGCATTCTTTCCCGGGCGAGAGATCGAAATATTGACAGTGCCGGCAAAAGACTCCCTTGCGCTGATAATGACTGTTCAGTAAAATCGTGTCAATCCAGTTGTCCCGCAGCTTCGGGAGAACGGCGTTAATACCCTCGATCGCCTGATTGGACTTTTTCAGATTTTCGAACCGCTCCAACAGCTCCTTTTCGAATTTCTGCCGGGACGTTTGAGCGGCTTTTTGAACCTTATTGAAAACCTCATTCAAGGGCGCCTGGGGTTCAATATCCAAGACCGCCGCTACTTTGGAATCCACATAATCGTGCAAATATTTTCGGAATTCACCGATTGATTCCCGGCGTCCGCCCAGGACGATCCAGTTAAATTCATGGGTTTTATTCAAAGTAAACATTTTTTGAGCGACCTCTTTGTAGTGCTGGATAATGCCCTGATGAATGTTCCGTTCAACTTTGCGCTCCTGACGCCCCTGATAGCCGCCAACCTTGACCGATTCCGGCGCATTCTCGCGGACACTGAAGAGCTCCTTAAAATCGCCCAAAGACTGCTCAAATATTCGTGCTTTGGATTTATCAATTAACAAAACCCCGTACCGGCGATAGTCGCTGAACAGCTGGGAGAGCTGATAAATAGAGGGTTTCGGTTGGATCACCAATTCGTTTTTCAGTGGGATTTTCAGATTAAAGACCTTCCAAAATCCGCTCTTATTCTGGCAAAAGCAGATTGAACTGATATATTTTGAGGTATCCAATTCCACTTCAAACCAATTAATAATGCGGTCGCAATCAGCCAGCACGGACTCTCTCTCCGCCTCGGTCAACTGTTTGAAGTAGGTGGTGTTTTTCTTATACCGAATCATTTTCTTCAATTCCACCAGCGGAATCTTATGATTGCCGTTTTTAATATTCGCCGTAAAGTAGGCGCTGGTGACGGGATAATTGTTAGGTGCGAAATGAGCCAATTCCCTGACAATATCGTTCTTAATCATGGGTACTCCTCGGTTATTTATTCTTGCTACAACTGAACATTATTGACCAGAACGTCTCCGCATGTTATTTAGCATGCCGGAAAAACATTTCCGCTTGAGTCTGGTCATACTTAATTTGGCTAAAGATGGCGTTTCCCAAAATAGGTCTGGATATACCACAAATATTAAATAAGGAAAATTTTAGTAATTATCAATAGATATTTGCGTTCAGTACACATTATCTTAAAAAAAGACTGACTTTTTTACATAAGATCAGCTAGACCGGATTTATCTCATCCAGCCAGCGAACCTCCCTGGAAAGGTCCAATAGCGCCGCATAAGGATCGTTTTGGTTGATATTTTCTATCGGAAGCACCAGACAGCGGGCGGTTTTCCCCGTGTCCAGACTGCCAACCTCCTTGTGAAATCCGATGGCATACGCCCCGTTCAGAGTTGCAAATTTCAAGGCGGTATCAATATTGACGCCCGTCTGATTGATACACTCGACAATCTCCTTGCGCATGTCCAAATCGCGTGCGAGGGCTTTACTTTCGGTTCCCATACAGATATTTACACCTCTTTCCAGAATTTGTTTCACCGGAGTTGGATGCCACTCCAGATTCGAGGCTGTCCGGGGACAGATACAGACGTTTACCTTCGCCGAGGTCTCCTTGATCAGATCAATGTCATTACCGGTCAACTGATTCATATGGATCAGAATATTGTGCCGGGCGGCAAAGTGATTGTTGAAAAAGTACTGCACGGAGGTCATCCGGGGCGGCTTCCAGGTATAGTCATAATCGCCCCCGGCAAGCAGGTACTGTCTGACGGGACCTGCGCCATTGACTAAAAATTCGGTTTCAGCCTCGGTCATAGCCATATGAATGGCAACATGGCGCTCAAAGATGCTAATTTCCCGGAGGAGATCGGCAGACAGTTCCCAGAGCGACGACATCCCGAGATGACTGGTTATGCGTTTCATCGGCGCCACCTGCCCCAGTTGATCCCGGACAGATTTGAAAATTGCCTCCGATTCATACTGCTTGAATCCCCGGACTTCATGAAAAACCCGGGCAAACAGAAATTCCTCCTGTAAGATTTGTGCTGACAGACCGTCCTTTGAAAAATCACCCAGGGCAATCGTTCCAAAACGCCTGCTCTCCTGAATATTGCTGCGGACAGTCTCCGCCCGCTGTTCATCACTCTGATTCTGCAGCCGGATGGAGCTTTGCGAAAGGTAGTCAAAAAACCGCCGTACCGGTTCCTGGAGGGTGTCCTGTTCTAGATGGGTATGGACATTGACAAAAGCCGGAAAGATTACCGCTTCCCCCAAATCTGTCAGCGGTTCCGGAATTGAATCGGCTAAATCCTCATAGGCGCCGATAGCCCGAATCTGCTGATCGTCAATCACAATGACGCCATTCTCAATTGGCGGAGCAGAAAGCGGTAAGAGCCAGTGCGCCCGATAAGCCCTCAAATTGACGGATTCCGATTCGTTATTCAAATTTACTCCCTGATTTTCGTAATTAGTTCCTATCATTGTAGGAAAAATAGAAGTTGCCTATTAATAAAACAAGAAAATATAGTTGCATAATAAAAGTCATTTGCGTAACATTGTCGCTAATATTGTAACATTGTGATCTTATTCACCTCTAAACTAACAAATCAATCGTAATATCAGGTTGTCATTTTTAATCAGGATTCATTAATGAGTATTCAAACAAGGAAATCAAAATATTTTCGCAACTGTCTGGTCATCGGATTAGCGCTGGTGATTCTCCTGTCACCTCGTCTGAAGGATTTCGCTAAACCGGTTCCTACCCACGACCCGCTGTCCCCATCTCTGCAAGAGTACCACCACCTGTTCGGCTATCTCAACCAGGCTGGGTTTATACTTCCCGATGTCCAGGAACTGTTCTGCGACCCACGGGTCGAATATTACCGGGATATTGCCATCAGCCTCTATCACCCGCCCCGGATGGAACACTACAGCAGCATTTACTTTCACAAGGCGGGCGAAACCTACGAAATTGATGAGTTCATCACCCGCTACGCCCAGCAGTTAAAGCACGCCGAAGAGCGCTTCGGTGTTAACCGGGAAGCGATTGTGGCTGTGCTCTTTGTGGAAACCAAAATCGGCAAAATCGTCGGCAACCACTCAGTGTTTAACGTTCTCAGCTCTTTATCCCTGGCAGATAGCCCTCCATCCCTCAGGCAAATCGAAAACCATATCAACGAACGATACCACTACCTTGACTACGACAAACGCCAGGAACTGATCCAATATTATCAAAACCGTGCCGAGCGCAAGGCGGTCTGGGCGAGGGCGGAATTCGCCAGCCTGTTGCGCCTGCATTTCGACAGCCATCTGGACATTTTGGAACTGCCCGGTTCCTACGCCGGTGCCTTCGGGTACCCCCAGTTCATGCCCTCAAATGTGCAGCGCTACGGAGTTGATGGCGACAACGATGGGATAATTGATCTGTATAACTTCAGCGACGCCATCATGAGTGTCGGCAATTTCCTCAGTAAAAAGGGCTGGACGGAGGATACCGAACGTCAGTACCGGGCGCTCTTGAGGTATAACAACAGTCACAGCTATGTGGAAAATGTGCTGGAGACCGCCAGCTCCATTCTGGCTGAAAACGACTTTATTGACTAAATCTATCTCTGATAATATAATTTTCCGGAAAAAAGGCGACCCCAATGGGACCAGCGTCAAAATGAACGGAAAACTGCTCGGTTTCGGTGTCAATTTCAATTACCAGTTCCGAATTCGTCGTCCCGTTAATTGTCAGAACGTCGGTTAGTTCCTTTTCCGGTTCTGTCCAGACTGAAACGCAGTTGTCGCCGAATCGCAACCGCTGAATGCCATGCCGGTCCTGGCGCCGAATATTCCAAACCAGTTTGTCGGCAGGCGCATTTACGGAAAATCCAAGGACATTTTCAATCAACATTGAAATCGGTCCATGACCGGAAAAGCAGATGTGGTCCTTGCGGCAGTAGTATTTCGCATCCCAGCGCGTCCCGGGCGATATTTCTTCCGGCGCATACATTTCCCAGATTCGGTGCCGGAGACTTTCGTCAAAATAAATGCTGTCAGTGTCAATTTGTACATCGAACCCCTGATATACTTGGAGCATATTGGTTAGGTGATTCCAGGCGGCTGCGCGGGCAAATTCCTGCTCATTATATCGCAGCAATCCCTGAATAATCATATAGTTCGTCACCCCCCAGACTCCACCGCGCCAGTAGAATCCCAGGGGGTTGTATCCCTCCGCCCGGATCGAAACACTAGGAAACATATGCTCCAGATGAAAAGCGCTGGAGTCCTTCAGATGCTGGATTAATTTAACCGCTTCCGGTCGGTTCGGGACACCCGCCAAGAGTGCCCAGAAGCCGGCGACCGTGTAGAGCCGGGCGGGTTTGCCTTCGCGGGTTATATCAAAATAAAAACAGGAATCCGGGTCCCAGAGTTTTTGGCGGATGGTGGCGGCAACCCTCTCATATTTACGCCGATAATAGACCGCCTTACCGGAATCGTTCAATATCTCAGATATTTGGCGCAGCTGTTCGGCAAACAGCGCCATCTGCGCCGATAAGTCGGTCCAGCCGCCAAATTCGACATCCCCTCTGGGCAAATTCAGCATACCCGTCCCAATGGGAGTCGCATAATACAGGTCGTCCGCCTCGTATTTACCCCGGCAGTTGCGGTCAATCCAACGAAAGTAATTTTCCAGGCTGGGAAACACCCGTTTCAGACGCAGAGTGTCAGCCGAGAGATAAAAATATTTTAATTCAACCCACGCAAAAAGCGGCGGATGAATCATGGGATCAGCCTGACTGGGAAGGTGCAGAGGCTCACCGGATTGTACGATGTAGCTGCGGGGTATAAATCCGTCGGCGCGCTGTTTGCTATAAAACAGGTCGAGGGTCTCCATCACCGGATATGCGGTGTAGCCGTACATGGCAAAGAGCGCCGTTGACAGAACCGACCACTGGTCAATTACATCGGCATTGTCGGGATTCAGATACGCAGCCGGAAACCGGTTGTGACGATTGCCCCGCTCCTCCAACCGGTCAATCAATTCCCAGCTTTTCCAGTAGAGATCAATTAAACCGGCATCCTCCGTTAAAATGGGCGCTGGTAAATGATTTCTGGGAATGCCCCGGCGGCACCCCGGAAGGATCAGGCAGCCGATCAGAATCATTACCAGTATTTTCAGCGGGATTCCGCGGGAGCCTCTTTCAGATTTTCTTCTTCCGACCATAAATTGTCAACCGACTCGTGTAAAAAATTTGCATAGGTATCCCGGGCTT